>Ga0310786_10000061_pt1 | contig 172469 bp, 115 predicted proteins | sample AusTroGonzalo_MG_FD_203881 | JGI IMG/M metagenome (GOLD analysis project Ga0310786, IMG submission 203881) | Bovine rumen microbial communities from tropical cattle in Woodstock, Queensland, Australia - Gonzalo_03 (v2) (version 2) | ecosystem: Host-associated > Mammals > Digestive system >...
CATCATCGGGATTTCGGGGGTGGCGAAATGTCCGTACCTTTGCACTCGAAATCAAAACAAAAAACTTCAATATTAATATTAAATTACCAAAGAAATGAAAAAGAAGGTATTAACATTGTTTTTAGCGGTAACGACGCTGGGACTTGTATCGTGCAACAGCAACGATGATGAGAATGGAATTGTGATTGATGGTATCGACCTCTCCAAGGATGTTGACTGCTGCTCGGCTGAAGAGGCATTGCAGGTGTACAAGTTCCTGCAGACGGTGAAGATCATCCCCGAACTCTCCACAGAGGTGGACGGATTGTACAATGTGTGGGCTTACTCCAAGACAGGTTCCCTGCACAAGGGCTACAATGACCTCTACTTCGTGGTGACCAAGAAGAAAACGGGCAACTACGTGAAGAACTTCGACCTGACGAACGTGACTCCTATCATGGATATGGTGAAAATGGGCATGAAGCACAGCACACCTGTAGCACCGGCTGTTACGACCTTTGACGAGACGCGTCTGGCAGTGAAGCACACTTGGGTGTCCTTCCTGATGAACACAAGCGATGCAGGCACATGGGCTTTCTCTTATGACATAGCAGTATTAGGCAGCACAGGCGGCATCAAGGATGTACCTTTCACCGTGGATGCTTTGCCTGAGGGTCAGGACTGGCTCAAGTCTTTCAAGGTGGGCAACGACACCTACTACCTCTCGCTCGTCAATCCAACGGACTGGGTGACTGGCTCGAACGTCATCGAGGCGTATGTCTCGAAGAAGAACACACCTGCCACCACGCCTTATGCGCTGGCATCGGAGACCTTCACTGTGGAGATAGACCCCCGTATGCCTGACATGGGCAATCACACCTCACCCGACAACGTGACGCTCACGAAGCAGGCTGATGGCTCCTACAAGGGTAGCATCAATCTAACCATGACAGGCTTGTGGCGCATCCACCTGACGGTGAAGGATGCAAAGGGCAATGTCGTGGCTGGCGGCGACGACTTGAAGGACGGATTCAGTTCGCTGTATTGGGACGTGACACTCTAAAGAATTGAAAAATTAAAGAATTGAAGAATTGAAGTTCTATGCCAACATTCTACATTCTCGCCGCATGGCAACTTCAATTTTTCAATTCTTCAACTCTTAAATTCTAAACAAAGAATGATTGGAACATTACTTTTAGCCATATTACTACCTGCTGATACCATCCCCACCTCGTCACTACTCATCGACGAGGTGGTCGTGGTATCAAAGGCGGGGGATGGACAGAAACGCTCAGCAAAGGGACAGGTGGCAAGCATCGAGGAACACTTGGCAGAGCTGTCACACGTGGACTTGGTGCGCCGTGGTTCGTATGCATGGGAACCTGTGGTGAACAACATGGCGACGGAACGAGTGTCAACCACCATCGACGGCATGAAGATTTTCTATGCCTGCACCGACAAGATGGACCCCGTGACCTCCTACGTGGAGAGCAGCAACCTGCAGAGCATCCTGCTCAACAGCGGATTGAATGGCAACCCACAATCGACAGGTAATATCGGTGGAAGTCTGGATCTGAAGTTGCGCCGCTCAGGGTTTGAAGGCAACACCTTCCAGCTGGGCACGAATGCGGGCTACGAGTCCAACGGTCACTTACAGGTGTATGGTGCTGATGGAGCGGTCTCACTGAAACGGTTCTACACCAATGCTGGCGTCTTCTACCGTCATGCCAACAACTACAAGGAAGGGGGCGGCAAGGAGGTGCAGTTCTCACAGTTCCAAAAGGTGAACGTGTATGACAATTTCGGCATCCGACTCACCGACGAGGGACGTGATGTGGTGGAAGGCACCTTCATCTACGACCGCGCCAGCAACGTAGGTTATCCTGCTCTGAACATGGATGTGTTGAAAGCGGAGGCGTTCATCACGGCACTTTCCTATCGCCACCAGTTCAAAGAAGGCTTCGTCAATTCGTGGGAGACAAAGGGATATTATAACCACATTACCCATATCATGGACGACACAAAGCGTCCCGATGTGGAGATTCACATGGATATGCCGGGAAAGAGTTGGACAAGCGGACTCTACAGTCTCCTTACTGGAAGCAAGGGACAGCACGACGTGCAGGCAAACTACGACCTCTACTACAACCGCCTCTTTGCCGACATGACGATGTATCCAGGCGGTGCAGCACCCATGTATATGGTCACATGGCCCGATGTGGGCACGCTCAATACGGGTGTGGCTCTGAACGACCGTATCTCGTTGACCGACCAACAGTCGCTGACACTCATCGCCAAATGGGCAGTACAATGGCAGAAACTCAACAACGAAGAGGGTTATCATGCCCTGCGTGTGTTCTTCCCTGGCATGAAGGACAGCTACCATCAGGTCATCGGACGCATTGCAGCCACCTATCAGTTGTCACTTGCCAACTCCAAGCTCTCTTTCGGAGCGGGTTGGGGAAGTCGTGCTCCAACGGTGACTGAGGCTTATGGCTACTATCTCAACAACACGTTCGACCAATACGACTACATCGGTAACCCACGTCTGAAGAATGAGAGTGCCATCGAACTGAACGGCAACTATAAACTCTCAACTCTCAACAATAAACTTTCAATAGGAGTCGATGCCAACGCTTTCTTCTTTTCCAACTACATCATCGGACGGTTCGAGAATCGTCTCTCGCCTATGACCGTCGATGCCGAGGGTGTAAAGGTGTATGGCAACCTCAGTCATGCCACCATCGTCAACACGGCATTCAACGCTGATTGGAAACTCTCCTCGTGGCTCACTTGGAGCACACGCCTCAGCTACGCCGTCGGACGGGATGATGAAAGCGATCCGCTTCCCCTCATCTCCCCCTTTGCCTACACGTCGAGCCTCACCTTCGCCTACAAGCATTTTCAGGGCAAGGCAGAGGTGCGCGGCAACAGCCGACAGGTGAATGCTGGCAAGAAATACGGAGAAACTGCCACTCCAGCATGGGCAATTGGCAATATCAGCGGACAATATACGTTATTGATTCAGAAGCACACATTGACGTTCCGTGCAGGCGTGGAGAACTTGTTGGACAAACGCTACTCCACCTATTCCGACTGGTGCGACATCCCACAGAAGGGACGAAATGTCTATGTGAATCTATCGTGGAACTTATAATGGTTAAAGGTTAAAGACCATGCGACCCCTCTCTAAACTCTAAACACTAAACTCTAAACTTTAATGAAGAATATCATCATTTGGACAAGTGCACTCATTGTGGGTGCCATACTCGGCTGGTTAGGCATCGAATGGCTCAACGGACTGCTGGGCTTCATCGCCACCGTCTATACACGACTGTTCCAGTTTGTGGCGGTGCCCACCATCGCTTTGGCAATCATGACCACCCTTCAGACCCTCTCCCCAACCCTCCCCCTTTATGGGGAGGGAGACCATCCGGATGGCTCTCCCCATAGAGGGGGAGATGTCCGCAGGACAGAGGGGGTCTTGGCCATTTTCCTCCACACCATCACGTGGACACTGCTGACCACCATCGCAGCGGCATCTGTGGGGCTTGTGCTCTATCTCCTCATCAGTCCTGAAAACCTGCCTGCGGAAGTGGTGGCGACTGGACAATCTGATGTGCCTGAAAACTTAGGGGAACTCTCCTACTATGACCACATACTCAGCGTCATTCCCAACAATGTGATAGAACCCTTCGCCACAGGCAACGTGTTGAGCATCCTGCTCATCAGTGCAGCCATCGGCTTGGCATTGGCATTCATTCCGAAGACGGAGAACGTGCAGGTGCTCATCAAGGGCATTCTCGGCTTGCAGGAGGTGCTCTACACCTTCATCCGCGCCCTTATCTGGACATTGCCCCTGGGCATCGTGGCATTCGCTGCACAGCTCTCCGCACAAGTGTCTGCAGGTGTGGCGGTCGGTTCGTTGGGACAGTATGTGGCAGTCATCCTCGGCGGTAACCTCATCCAGTTCTTCGTGGTGCTTCCTCTCTTCCTCTTGGCAAGAGGACTGAATCCGCTGAAGGTGCTGAAAGCGATGTCACCCGCCGTCCTCATGGCACTCTTCACCAAGAGCAGTGCCGCCACCCTGCCTGTCACCATGCAGTCAGCCGAAGAACGCCAGAAGGTGCGTCCTCAGGTGGCACGTTTCGTCCTGCCCATCTGCACCACCATTAACATGAATGGTTGTGCCGCCTTCATCCTTGTCACATCCCTCTTCGTCATGCAGAATGGTGGCACCACGCTCAACTTGCCAACCATGCTCCTCTGGCTCCTCATCGCTGTCATCTCCGCCATCGGCAATGCAGGTGTCCCCATGGGCTGCTACTTCCTCACCCTCTCCTTGATGGCTGGAATCGGTGCACCCCTCGGCATTATGGGCATCATCCTCCCCATCTTCACCATCATCGATATGGTGGAGACTGCCGAAAACGTATGGAGTGACTCTTGTGTCTGCGCCATTGTAAACAAGAGTACCTCACACAGCTAAAAAGAGTAGATTATTTCCCGCTGTTCCTTTCCCAAAAAACACCATCGGCATAGCCTTGGATGGAAGAATCGGACTCAGCAAGAAGGAGACGCTTGGCAGCAAGGAGGCAATAGTCGGGATTCTGTTCGATGCCACAGTACCGACGCCCCAGTTTTTTCGCGACTACAGCGGTGGTGCCGCTGCCGAGGAAGGGGTCAAACACCATATCGCCCTCATGGGACGAGGCAAGGATGAGTTTGGCTATCAGCTTCTCTGGTTTCTGCGTGGGGTGGTCGGTATTTTCAGGCATCGACCAGAAGGGAACAGTGATGTCATCCCAAAAGTTGCTGGGACAGGTGGTGCGATAACGCCCATCTTCCGTCTGTTCCCAATCCTTGGGTTGCCCTTCCTGCCGATAGGGGGCTAACACACGGCGACGCTGCTTCACGGCATCCAGATTGAACACATAATCCTTGGGGGTCTTGACGGCAAACCAGATGTCCTCCATCGAGTTCTTCCAGTTGTGGGTAGCCCCACGCCCCTTTTCCCGTTGCCAAGTGATGCGATTCAGGATGGTGAGTCGTTCCTCGATGACCCGCTGCATGGACGAGGAGCAACGCCAGTCACCACACATATAGAGGGAGCCATTGGGAGCCAATTTGTCACACAACGGATAAAACCACCCGCGGAGGTAGTCCTCGTAGGCAACTGAGGAGACAGACGTGAACTTGTTGCCTCCAAAGTCGCGCGAGAGGTTGTAGGGTGGATCGACAATGATGAGTTGGGCAAACCCGTCAGGCAGGGCCTTCATTGCTTCCAACGAATCGCCACAAATGAGGGACTTGCCGTCCACCAACGTCATAAGACGATCGACCTCACCCTGTTCAATGCGCAAGGTGCGGTTGTTGATGGCAGTCATGGGATTCTTCGGCAAACCTTAGGCTGAATGATTACCATTTCAGGAACGAGCCATCACCCTCGTCATCACAATCCAAGTTACGAGAACGGGCAGGACCGCTGCCACCACCACCGTATTGGATGGCATCATTTCCTGTTAGGTTCGTAGTGGTACGCTTCATTGTGGGACTAGCACAAATGATGTTTGTCTGCTCAATTTCTGCCACCTGCATGGTGGGCTTCTGATAATTCTTTTTCATTATTGTTGATATTTTAAGTTTTACTTATTTGTAGTTAAGAAATTATTTGATCACGATTTTTTTACCGTTATAGATATACACACCCTTCTCTGTCGGCTTGCCATCCAGTTGCACACCCGTCACTGTGTACCATGTATCTGACTTCAATGCTTCAATTTTTCCATCCTTCAATTCTTCTATCTCTGTCACATCTTCATCCTCTTCGAAATTCAGCTTAATGCGGCGGACAGCAGCCTGCGGAGCTTCTGGTGCTTCTGGATCGCCAGCCTCAAAGCCTGTGAGGAAAAAGAAGGCACGGAAGGCACCGATGGTGGGATATTGAGGCTCTGAACCGGTTAAGTCTGGCTGCGGATAATAGAGCGTATTTTCAGCTCCCAAGAACAGGATTGACCTGTCTGCATCCTCGAATGAGATGTTACTGTAGGTGCCATAGAAATCAATGTATTGGTCGTTGCCCAATTTCCACCACGGATCTTTGTATTCCTTTATGATGGTTACGCCATTGAATACTGGGTTTACGATGTTGTGTGCATCGTCGTCCACATAGTCCTGACCCTTTTCCCACTTGATAATATAAGGAACGCCAGCCTCGATGGTCGTGACGGGTGTGAAATTCAGCGTCAGTTCACCATCTTCTAAGCCTGCATAAGTCAATTCGCGAACATCTGCTCCTTCCAATGGCGTTCCTGAGAAGGTGAGATTATCGGTGTCATCACCATCTTCGACATCGAACGGCAGATACAGCGTGTTCCAGTCACCATCCTTGTAGAGGGTGCGTCCTTTCAGCGTCACGTTGCATTTAGCTCCGTTCTTTACGGTGATTGTTTGTCTATTGTCGCCGTTGTCAGTAAGTTCAAGCGGCTGGATGACGGGAGCCTCATTGGTGCGGGGATAGAGGGTGATGGCCGGGTCGCCAAGGTAGTTCAGACCGAACTGAATCCAGCGATTCTTTCCATAGTCTTTACATTCGGAAATCATATCGGCTTTTGACATAGCAAAGGCTTGACCAACGGTGCGGTTAGTGTATCTGGCTCCCCCTTCATAGAGGCGACTGTAGAACTTGTAAGCATAGACGGTGGAGGGACCGCCGTCGGAGGTGTTGCTGGCAGTGCAAGCGATATACATGCCTTCTTTATCTTCCGTGTCAGGATCTTCATACAGATAGTCTGGATTTCCCCAGCCGTAGCGGGAACAGCCCATGTGGACGAGGGCACCGCCTTCACTATTTCGGAGAAATGCCTCGCCAAGACAAGGCTCAGAATTATAGTTCCATTCATCGTCAGTGCCAACATCAACAGTAATGCCAGAAGAACGGATACCGTCCTCGTCAAAGGCACATGTGAGGCAGGCGTCTGTATAGATGAAAGGGGTGAGGTTAGTCTGGTCTGCTGCCTCGTCGATGGCGTAGTCATCACCGTATTCCAATCCCCAACCCTGAGGAAAGCCATGACCAGAGAACATGAGGTGGGTGTAGCCGGTGTTGTTCAGCCAGCTCTGGAAATTGGTGCTGGTAAGTGGTGTGTCACCGCAATCTTCAGTGTCCCATGAGGTGATGGCATCGGTGGCAAGATGGACGATAGGACCTTCTTCAGATTCGGCATTCGCCCAGTAAGGCTTGATGCCGTCGCGGTAGAGGCGACGAAGCCACATCTCGGAATCGCTGACGTAACCGTTACGGTCACGGAAACCACGATGTCCATCACCAGTGACATCATCGGTGGGACGCTTGTCGCCATAGTAGCGACACCAGGCAGCGGGACCGCCAAGGATGATGGAGTTGCGGGTATAGGTAAGGTCTTTCTCAAAAGCCTGAACCTTGGCAAGATAGGCATCTAATTGGTCAGCGTTGCGGATGGGGATGCGACCAACAATAACCTCGGGCGACATATCCACATTGGCTTCAACCAAACCGAAATCTCTGTAGTAATTTGTCTGCCAATTGCCGGTAAGGTCAGAATAGTAGAGATCTGTAGGCATGTGCCATTCTTGGGTGTATTCTGCATAGGCATAGGTGTAACGGACAGGGACAACCGAATCATCACCACCAAGAACGACATAGGTGGTGCCATGGTTCTGATAGTAGTCGGTGATGCAGTTGCGAATCCTCATCGGCACGTCATCGCCTTCATAATTGGCAGTGATGTCTTCGATGGTGACAATACGTGTACTGAAAGAGCCGCCAAGTGGTGTGGCACGATAAGTGGCGAGTTTCTGGAAGGCATAGTCTGCGTCACTTTCAACGTCATCAGCAAGACTTTGGGAGGTGATGATAAGGTAGTCAACCTTGTCGTTGGCGTCACGGGTGCCACCACGAGAGGCGGTGGTGGAAATCGTGGAAGAAGATTTGGTGGGATTGACCACCAGCGCATTGACCATCTCAGTCGCCAACGCACCCTGCGAACCGCCACGAGCAACGTTGCGAGGGAGGGTATAGCTGACGGTGACGTTGACGACAGGTCGATAATAGAGTTTCTTCTCTGCGCCCACATAGACAAGAGGATTCACACGCACAGAAACGAACGTGCTGCCCTGCATCTGATGGAGTCCCTCAAAGGTGGCAGCCACAGCAGGCCAGGGATCGGCAGAAGCATACGCTACAGGGTCAGGGGCGGTGAAGGGCGGCTGAGGCTTGCTCTTCGGGGCGGAAAGCTGAACAGGCCAAGGCGTAACGTCAGAGGCAAGGAGCACCAGATTACCGCTGGCACTGACCTTGACATCGGTGGCACCATCGGGAAGGAGGATGTTCGCATACTTTGCCGGGATGGCAGGCGCACCAATGGCATCGCGAGGGTTAGAGCCATCGGCCAGACTGACCCAAGTGAACTCACCCTTAGGGGAAAGTGTGACATCGCTGCGGTTAAACGTGAATAGCCATTCCAGGTCGGTGGCCATTGCAGAGATGGCAAGCATCACTACCGCAATCATCGCAATACCACGTCGGCTGCTGACAATAAACTGCAGCACAGCATTCAGATAATTTTTCTCCATCGTTGTTTGTGTCATTATTCTACAATTATTTTGTGTCCTTTATAGAGATAAATTCCCTTCATGGTCGGCTTGCCCTCCAGTTTCACACCGGTCAGCGTGTACCATGTGTCTGAGGTGAGAGGTGAGAGGTGAGAGGTAAGTGTCAATTCTTCTATCTCTGTCACATCTTCATCCTCTCCGAAGAGCATACGAACGCCATTCGCAGGCACATCACCAGCCTCGAAACCATCGAGGAAAAAGATGGCACGTTGTGCACCGATGTTGGCACCAGCCTCCGGATAGTAGAGCGTATTATTTTCTCCCAAGAATAGGATATTCTTATCTGCTTCATCGTAATACCAGTCTGCATAGAGACCACCGAAGGTGATGGATTTCTTATCCTGAGAACACTCCACATCATTGTACCCCTTTTTGATGGTTACGTCATTGAACACAGGGTTTACGATGTTGTGTGCATCGTCGTCCACATAGTCCTGACCCTTTTCCCACTTGATAATATAAGGTGTACCTGCTACGAGCTTCGTCACGGGATCGCCGAAGATAAGGTCGAGCGTGGAGCCCGTGATGCTGGCTGAAGTCAACGTTCGCGCCTCTGCCCCAGCCAATGGCGTTCCTGAGAAGGTGAGATCATCGGAGGCATCGCCATCTTCAACATCGAACGGCAGACACAGCGTGTTCCAGTCACCATCCTTGTAGAGGGTGCGGTCGGAGAGGATCACTTGATAAGTTTGGGTGTTATTCGCTGTACAATCGTCAGCGGCATCCCAGATGAGCGTCGAATTGTAGGTATTGTCGCCTAACGCAAGGATGTCAAGGATGTACTGAATGCCTGCCAGCGCATCAATCTTTCCATTGCCGAAGTGTGAGGCGTTGGGACCATAGAGGGTGAATACGTCTTGGATGGCTGTCGCCTTCATGATTCTCTTCACGTCGTTCACCGTCAGATTCTGACCCATCGACTTGGCAGCCTGCAGCCACTGTGCCACGATGCCAGCCGTCACAGGAGTGGACATGGAGGTGCCTTGCATGGCGGCGTATGGATAATCTTCGTTGTAAACAACCATATCATCATCATATTCTGTAAAATAAACGTCACTGTTCGCCTTGCAGTTCACGGCTGCCACGACCTGTGCGCCAGGGGCTGTAATCCACGGATAGGAAAGACCTGTGGGGCTCAGCTCTGCGATGGCATAGCTTGAGAAATTGGCAATGTCGCCCTGTGTACCTGAGTAATAAGTATGTTGAACACCCTTATAGTCGGTTACTTTATCTCTTGACACGTAGGCTCCCACCGAGATGGCGTCTGGGATGAGAGCTTCATCGCTCAAGCTCATGTCGTCGGTGCCTGTATCCCAATCTTCCTTAGTCCAAGATTGATTGCCCTGGATGACGTGGTTGGTGAAATAATAATAATTGATTCCCCACATTTTTACTTTGGCTGTAACTACTTCGTTTCCATCATTAGCAGGATATACATCGATGGCCAGTGAGTATTTACCTTTCTCTTTAGATTTGAAGTTATTGGCCTTGACGAGCACATTGTACAGGTCTCTGCCGTTAGAAATATCATGGTCTAAGTAAAAATTTAGTGTACCGTTGTAGAAAACTCGTTGATTGTTTTGGACGAAATAAAAATTCGTTTTTGTCTCTGTGATATCACTAGATGCGAGGACATCGCCCGTCTCATTATCCAACACCTTAATCGTGCAGTTCAGCGGTTTCTCCGACCAAGCCGTGGCTATGTAACTATCGTATGAGTTACCTCCGGTACCGTTATAGCGGATGATGGTGCGAAGCGGATTCGATGAGCTGGCTTCGTTTTTGTACACGTAGTTGCCGCCATGTTCCCTTGCGCCATCGCCCGCATTGTTGCCAGCGGCAAAGAGGATGATGCGGTTGGGATGCTCGTCGCCAAAATACTGGTGCACAAGAACTGACCATTCATCCTTGCCATCGCGGGGATCGGCACCTGAACCCCAGCTATTGCTCACCACCAGCGGCTTGTCCACCTTTTCGGCATAGGTAACCATGTTCATCAGGGCATTGATTAAGTGAACATCATTCAAGTAATAAATACCAGCCAGATAGAGGTCTGCACCCGGAGCCATACCGCCGAAGGTGGCGTTGGCATGGTCGTCGGTCACGGTCACGGTCATCTCTGTGCCCGAGCCACCGATGATGACGCTGGAGCCGCCTGCTGTTGAGGAGGTGTGCGTGCCATGGTCCTCGCCAGGGGTATCAGTGGTCAATGTTGGCATGGAGGGATGACCATCCATGGCATCATCCCAGGCTGTTGCTTCACCTGTGCCCGTATAGCAGTATATTCCCTTGATGCGGCTGTTGCCTTCTTTGTCCTTGAAGGCGATGTGATTGAAGTCGATGCCCATGTCTATGATACCGAGCACCACGCCCGTGCCATCGAATTGGGTCATCACGCCCGGGGCAGTGTTGGTCAACAAGGCGTCCACATGAGTGAGCTGACGTGCGCGGTCGGTTGTGGGACGCATCTGCTGCGCCACCTTGACAAGGGTCACGTTGTCGATGTCAGCCAGTGCTTCAAGCTGCTTCACAGGCACGCTGGCGGTGACGAAGTCGAGACCATCAAACACATTATCAATCCTGACACCGAGTTTGTACACGTCAGTCAAGTCGCTGACATCCTTCAGGTGGATAAAGCAGGAGATGTACTCCACGCCGTCTATCATGCAGGGACTGGCGATGAGGCTCTCCCTCTGCTGCTCAGCAGTTTTGCCCTTGGAGTTGTCACGCTGTCCGTCCTTCGACTGCTCGTCCTTCTGCTCATCCAGAAATATCTGGGTGGTCAAGGAGAACTTTTCGTTCACCTTCTGTGCCCACGACATCGTGGTAGGTGCTGCCAGCATCACGAGGGTCACCAGCACCCTCACGGCAAACATTCTCATGTTTTTTCTCATTGTTTTTGTATCGTTTTATAATTTTAATTGATCACTATTTTTTTACCATTATAAATATACACACCCTTCTCCGTCGGTTTACCTTCCAGCTTCACGCCAGTCAAAGTGTACCACTCTGAAAGTTGAGAGTTGAGAGTCGAGAGTTGAGAGTCGTCAACTGATTCAATCTCTGTGGTTTCATCGTCTTCTCCGAAGTCGAAGTTGACACCAGTGATGACACGAGATGCGGCACCATCCTCGCCAATCTTGAAGTAGGCACGGCAGGCTCCGATGGTGGCACCGCTTTCAGGATAGTAGAGCGTGTTACCTTCACCCACAAAGAGGATACTCGTATCAACTGTGCCGAAGACCTTCTTGTCGTAGTTGGCGATAAAGCGAACTTTGGCATCTCCGCTTGCCTTGTTATCGAAGTTATTCAGCTCCTCGTTAATAGTCACATCCGTAAACACGGGGTCAACGATATTGTCGCCACTCGTCCATTTAATGATGTAAGGTGTACCAGCCGCAAGCGTTGTGACAGGTCCGCTGAATGTCAGATTGAGCGTCTTATCTGTAATACTTGCCTCAGTCAACTGACGAGCCTCAACGCCTGTACCGTCAAGCACACTTCCTGCAATCGTCAGGTCGAACGGCAGACAAATCGTGTTCCAACCGCCATCCTGCCAAAGGGTGCGGCCGTCAAGAGCTACATTCACCACATTGGTATGGTTGCTCCCTATCACACTCGTATTATTAACCGCCACATCACTCAAAGCAATTCCACTGAGGGTGGTAAAGGAGGACGAACTTGTCCATTCCGATGTTTTCTCACCACATATAGCCTGCACCTGGTATTCGTATGGGGTTTCAGCTGCCAATCCAGAGAGTTTGGATGGAGAGGTCACGTTTGTAATAGTCGTCCAAGCATCTGGATTACCCACATAGATGTCATCAATGAAGAAGGCGAAAGCATCTTTTGACACACAATTAATGGCCAGTTGAATGGTCTGACCTGCATAAGCAGATAAGTCATAACTATATTGAGTCCATGTTGTTGGTGCTACAACATCCGTAGAAGCACCACCCGCCAAATATGACGCAAAGGTGCCATCTGTGTTCCCATAGACACCGACCTTAAAGCGTTCTTCATAACTGCTGGTATACGAACGAGCCCAGAAAGAGAATACGTCTCCTTCAGCAATGGTCAATTCAGGTAAGATGAACCAATCGTTGTTATGAATAGTATACATAAAGCAACCAAAAGCATTGCCACTATGGGCACTAAACCCATCAACAGGGCCATTTTGGAAAGCTATCAGAGATCCAGTATATCCTTGATTAGTGAATGCGACTCCTTGAATACCACCAGTTACGGTTCCATCGCCATCATAGGTAGTACAAGGAGCAAAGTCGTCAACAGCCCAAGGGGTTGCCGTCTCGAAATCATAATAGAATCCCTTCCTATATCTCAGATTGTAATCGGTTCCGTTGCCTGTCCAAGTGATTGTGGCCGAAACCGGGGTAATGTTTGTAGCGGCAAGGTTGGTAGGTACAGGAGGAGCTTCTGTCGTGAACTTGCCCACTTTTATCCATCTGTGAAGCACGCCATCCACTTTGGCACGCACCTTCACTTTATATTCGGTGCCATATACAAGACCCGAAATGGTGTATGGATTGGTGACGTTCTCAATCACGGTGCCGTTCACGTCAATATCGTATGCAGTGGCTGTACTGGCATTTGTCCAACTCACTTCGGCAGTCAAACCTTCTGTATAAGTGACTGCGGGTTCCGTAGGTGTCACCGCATCCACTACGTTCAACGTACCCCATAGTTTTCCATCATGACTATATGATGAAGCAGTTCCATCGGGTGTAAAGAAATAAAGGTTGTAAGTGCGAACCTCACCAGGCGTGAAGGTGATGGTGCATTCTTCGGCCTGTTTAGATGGGATGGATACGTCATTCCCTTGAAGAAGATAATAATGGCTTCCATCTTTATAGCCCAGATAGACATCACCATCATAGGCATCATCGCTGTTGTTGGTGACATTGAGGGTGGCAGTCACAGGAACACCTACGCCCACCGTGCTGTGGTTCAGCGCCAGACTGTTCAACGTCAGACTGACAGTATTTGCCGGTATGTTTGCAACAGTACCAGTCCCAGTTGATGGCTGGATACCGACAATGGCATCCTGGCCGTAATGGAAACCATCAAGGGAAGCGCTACCACCGATACCCTGCTGGTCAGGGTCGAGCACTGACAACACGAAATAGTTATCGCTCACACCTCCCCAACCCCAGTTGATATGGAAGTAATCCGTTTCGTCCTCATATTTGTAGCCGTCGCAGACGAAAGCGTGACCGCCGCCAGACGACTGGCCACTATAAAACACAGGACGGTCTTGACTCAGTTCGCTATAGATAAGATCGACCCAGTTGGCATAGGAATAATAACTGCGCGACACACACTGTGTGGTGGTCTTATTATAACCGAAATACTCCTTGAGTGCGAATAAGGCCTTACTTGTATTGGAAGATGACTCTTCGTTATAATCCATCTTCGCTCCCCATCCACAGTATTTCATCAATGTGGCAACAGCTACTTGCTGTGCTTCAGTGCCAAGAATGGTTGTTTCATTACCATTTTTCTGTACATAGTTAAGCAGCATGTTATTCCAGTCAAAGGTGGTGGCTGGCAATCCTGCATGATTCATACCGTAATCGTCTGTGTATTCTGGTATTTCAGCCGTTTCTTCTGGCCATTGATGGTAATTCATCACCTGTGCCATCGCTGTGGCCACACAACCTGTGACAGACTTCTTGCCTGGCTCATATTCTGGACACAAGTTATTATAGGGTTCACCCTGATTCCAGTTGGTGTAAATTAATATAGGTATATTGACCTTGGGATTTCCTTGACTCCAAGATGAAGTCTTAGCAAACACATTTGCCTTCGTGTCAGCTTTGCCTCCGTTCTTCTGCAACCAAGCGATTTCGTCGGCATAGCCGGCAAGCCAAGCCTTCATGTTGCTGGGCATATTGTCAGGGTCGATGGAGCCATTGTCGCTGAAGCCGAGGATGGGCGTGGTGCGGTCATCGTTGCTGACTATGACGAAACCTTGATCGTCAGCGATGTTAAACACATACAGTCCGTTCACTTGGGTCATCGTCATCGGCAAGGTGGCAGAACTCGACACCCTGTTGGTCTTTCCGGAAGGAGCCTTGTGTTGCTGGATAAAACTCAGAGCCTGCTCTTTTGCCTGCTCGGCAGTGATGTCGTCAGCCCAGACTCCAGTCATGACGCATATCAGCAGGGTCAGCGTCATCGCCACCCTTGCCAAATGAGAATTGGTCTTTACATCCTTCATTGTCTTTGTATAGTGATTAGTTAGTATCGGATTGTTACATAAAATATCTTTCTGCGTCCAAAGGTACAACTTTTACGTGAATTAATCCTTATTTTGATGAAAAAAATGTAAAAAATCAGATTGATGCCCCCAAAAACACAGCATTTACAATTAACATCGGTGAGATGCCAAGCATTGAATCAATAGATAGCAGTGGCAAGATGACCTGTACCCTTTTTCAATTATTGATTAAAACTATATTCTTACTAAGTAATATATATCATTTTACTCGGTAATAACTATTATTTTACTGAGTAAAACAATATATATTACATAATTTGAGTCGGCTCTAAAGCAAAAAAGCCCATGCAACTTCTGCTGCACGGGCTTTTTTCAATCTCATGTAATAACCACTTTAGAAATCATCCTCGACATCCTCATCCCAAAATTCAAGCCGACGGGAACGGGCATTTCCAGAACTACCGTTGGTCGTGCCATTACCAAGCTTGAGACCTACGCCATTCGTACTAACGGTTGTAATCTTACTATTGCAAATGATCCGTGTCTGTTCAATCTCTGCCACCTGCATGGTGGGCTTTACATATTTCCTTTTCATCGTTATTTTACTTTATTTGATTGCGATTTTTTTGCCATTGTAAAGGTAGACTCCAGGCTGTGTCGGCTTGCCGTTGAGACGACGACCACTCAGGTCATACCAACCCTCCAACTTCAATGCTTCAATTTTTCCATCCTTCAATTCTTCTATCTCTGTCGCATTTCCCTCTCCGTAGTTGATGTTGAAGTCGGTGATTCGACGGGAAAGGGCTTCATCGCTGCCAATCTTGAAGTAGGCACGGAAAGCACCGATAGTGGCATCACTTTCAGGATAATAGAGTGAGTTCTCTGCACCCATAAAGAGGATGCTTGGATCAGCGGAATCGAACGTAGTGGACTTGTACGTGCCGAGGAAGCGGACACGCAGATCACCGCTCGCGCTGTTGTCGTAGCTGCGGTCGGTCGGGTCAATTGTCACGTTGGTGAAAACTGGATTCTCAATGTCCGTTGCAACCTCACCCCACTTAATAATATAAGGTGTACCAGCCACGAGTTCATTGACAGCGTTTCCGAAAGTCAGGTTGAGCGTTGTGCCTGTGATGCTGGCTGACGTGAGTGGGAGGGCTGTGGCACCAGCCAATGGACATCCATCAGTCGTCAAGTCAACGTTGAACGGCAGACACAGTGTATTCCAACCACCATCACGGTAGAGCGTGCGGTCATAGAGCATGATATCAACTGGCTCATTCAATTCGATCAAGGCATCTATGATGTCAGCATTCTTCAAAGAACTCTCGCTGTCGTCATCTGCTAATAGCACCACACCAATCATCGGGAAGGTATAGCTGTCTGTCCAATCGCCAGTACTCTCGTCATCATAGACAGCCTGCACCTGCACCTCGTATTCAGAATTGTCCAGTTCGATGAGAGTGCATGTTGGCTCAGTGACAGTTACGGTTTGCCATTCACCTGCAGGAGTTTCGTTGATGTAGATACCAGCATCATCAATGAAGAGGTAATTATCATTGTTGCTGACATGACGTATAGCAATGTAACCCTGCTGTCCAGTGTAATCGCTCAGGTCGATGCTCACCTCCGTCCACTCGTCGGTGGTGGGGCCTGCCGCCATCGCCTTCAGCGTGACAGTGAAGTCTTCAATGGCATTGCCTGTCGTGGAAAGCAGCACGGCATAGCTGTCTGGCCATTTTTTGTTGGTTAAGACCCAGAACTTGATAGTTCCCTGTAAGTCAATCTTCGGTGTGATGAGCCAGTTGTCAGCATTATAGGCAGTATTATTATACCAGCTCCATGCACTGGCAAACTTGCTTCCGCTGTGAGCATCAAACTGGTTGGAGGCTGTGCAGGCGTACCAGCCATTCGCTTGCGGTGCTTCGCCCTGCGTATAGACCGTCCATGCAGCGAGGCCATACTCGAAGTCGTCAAACATGACTTCCTCTGCGTAAGCTGCCTTGCGGTAGCGTACGTTCCACTTCGACTCTGCACCATTCTTATCCCATGCCACCGTAGCAGTCGTGGTGGTCATACCTATAAGCGTTAGGTCGCTGGGCAAGGCTTTGTCATCCTCCGTCCAAAATTCCTCTGAAGCCGTCCAGCTGCTGTAGGTATTGTCATCATAGGCAGCCCGCACCTGAATAGCGTACTGCGTGTTGGGCGTAAGACCCGTGAGGGTGTAGGTCGGCGAATCCTGACCTTCGCCCAATGTGATGTCACTGATGGTTGTCCAGCTTCCACCATACGGGCCATAACGCAGTTCCCATTTTGTCTCTGCACCATTGGCTGTCCATTCGATGACGGCTGTCGTGTAGGTCTCGTTGTAGGCAAACAGGTCTGAGGGCAGTGCCTTGGCATCCTTAGTCCTGATTTGCACGCAGCGGCTCCACTTGCTCTTCTCTGTATCCTTCACGCCACGTACATATATATAATAGGTGTAATCGCTCGTCAGGTTGCTGAAGGTATAGGAAGTCTCTGTCACCTCCGTGCCGATAAGGGTGCTGGAAGGTGTGCCGTAGGACGTGCGGCAAACAACTTCCCACTTGGTCTGATCCGCATCACCAGGCGTCCAGCTCACCGTGGCTGAATAGAAGCCCACTTCGTCGGCAACGGGATTCTTGGGCTGGTGGCAGTTGACGGTGGTGCAGTCCATCGTGTACGATGTCAGCGTCGTCTTTTGCCCTGTCTTCCCCGCATCGGCATAGAGGAACTCGTCACCATTGACGTCGTAGAAAGAGTAAGAGCAGTCGCCATAATAATCCTGCGGTAACCAAAGGAAGTTATACAGGCGACCATTACACAACTCTATGGTGCCTGTCTCCTCGGACTTGCCTGCCTCAAGGGTCAGACTGGCCACCTCGATGCCAGAAGTGTTGTCAACGACCTTGATGGTGGTGCCATTCCATCCGTACTCGTTCTTCGACTTCAGCACATAACTGATGTCACAGCTGTTGTCTTCGGGGAAGGCAGTGACGAATGAAATGTTGCTCCAACTGCTGTTGCCGTCAGCACTGATGGCCTGCACCAGCACCTCATAGTTGGTGCCCGCATTCAGGAGCGTCAAGGTGTAGGAGTTGGTGTCAGAGGTCTTTTCGTATCTGTAACTGCTTTTGCGCAAGCCATATTGTATGTTCCACTGTGTCACGTCATCATCGGCATCCCAAGTGATGGTAGCACTGTTCTTGGTGATGTTGCTGACAGCCATGTTCTGTGGACGGTGGGCATCTACAGCAGGCTTGACATCAATTAACACATTATCAACATAGATAACATTGTCAGCATTGTTAACAGTGGATTCCGCATAGAACGCAAGGCGGATGGTCTTACCGTTGTAAGCCGACAGGTCGAGTGCCACCTGCTCGCCATTGTAGGAGATGTTATTAAAGATGCGTTCTGAACCGGTGTTGTTCCACAGCGCCAGCTGCGACCAGGTGTCGCCACCATCCTCAGTGACGAGTACGGCAAACTGGTCGTCGGTTCCCGTCATGTCAGGATAACTTAATCTCAAATCGAAAGTAAGCTGACAGTTCTCTCTGTCCATGATGATGTCAGGGATGACGAGCCACTGCTTTCCATATTGGGAATAAAGGTTGACGTAAGCATAGTAATCACCGCTGCTGTCGGAGAATCCCCAGGCACCGTTATTCTGATGGTCGTTCAGCTTAGTCGTTCCGTCGAGCACACCACTCATCAGGGTAGAATACGATGTCCAGCCAGCAGGTCTGCTGCTGTTGGTGAACGTCTCGGTGAACGGAATGCCATACAGCGTGGTGAAAGCGCCCTCCTCGCTCCATATGCTCTGCGATGCGCCGCAGTCGGTCTGCACGCGGAAGGTATAGACGGTCGTGGGCGTGAGACCTGTCAGGGTGTAGGTCGTGGCATTGATGCCATTGACGGTAGTCCAGTTTGCATCGCCAGCAGCTTTGTATTGCAGATTGAACAGGTCACCGTCTGATGTCCAGCCCACGGTGGCTGTCCTGCTGGTAACATTGGAAGATGTAAGGTCTGTCGGCTCTATGCAGCGGTTGGCGTCGTCGAAGACCACGTTGTCGAGATACAGACGGTTGCTGGCATTGCTTTCCGTTGATTCAGCATAGAAGGCCACTTTGACGCTCTTGCCCGCACAATCTGCCGGGAAATTGAGCTTGAAAGTGGTGGCAGTGGAGGTCAAGTCGTTCAGCACCCGCTCCGAACCAGCATTGTCCCAAAGGGCGAGCTGTGTCCAGCTTGTTCCGCCATCGATGGAGGCGAGCACGATGAAACGGTCGTCGGCATTGTCCGTCTGTAGAACTCCATTTCCATAATAACCGCCTCTAAGGGATAGGTCGAAGGAAAGATTGCTGGCCTGATCCAATGCTACAGCTGGCGTGACGAGCCAGTTCTTGGTGCCATTGGCAGCGTAACCACTGAAAGTGATGTAGGCACCAGAGCTACTGCTGAAATTCCAGGAATAGTCATTTGTTCCAGAGATTAGCTTAGTTGGATCTGCTTGTACTTCAGCCAGTAGTCCTGAGTAGTGCTGCCACCCAGCAGGGATATTGGCGGTTTCAAAATACTGCCTGTAAGGGAGACCCAACACTGTGGTGAACGAAGTGCTCGCCCACTTGCTTGTTTCCCCGTCATAGACGGCCTGCACCTGCACGTTGTAGGTGGTGTTAGCCATAAGGTTTTCTATTGGATATGGATTTGTTACGTCATCGGCTGTGATCCAGTCTGTGACTCCCGACTCCTTGTATCGCAGATTCCACTTCGAAGCAGTGGAGGTCCAGCCAATGGTGGCTGCGGAGGCGGTCACGGCTGTGACGGTCATATTCGTGGGTCTTGGACAGGTCGGACTGTCTTTCTCGTAGGTGAAAGTGGTTTTAGGGATGAAGTTCTGCTGGTTAACCGTACTATTCCATGTGTGGCTGTTATTTGCATTGTTGTATGCAGCAGTGTAGGTTCCCGACGACTGGTTGACGCCGTACCAACTGATGCTTGGGCATGAGGTACCCCATGTGGTGACCTGAAATCCTATCATCAGGTTGCCACCCTCATATGTATAGGGTGTGGTGAAGCTGATGGTCATCTGGTTGTTGCTCACACCAATGGTGCCAGTGTAAACGGCGGTCATGCTACTCCAGTCCTCCAAAGCAGCGGTTCCGAAAGTCGTGTAGTCCACTTCTTTCAGGTATATTGTGACTCCCTGATTGAAACTTGCTGATGCCAATGAGGTATAGAAGGTGAGTGCGCTGATGACGCCTCCATCCAGATCAGCGAGGTCGCTGGCAGGAATAATGAACTGGCAACGGGTGCCGTAGTCGGCATAATAACCGTAGAAAGGAGTGTAGTTGTTCGTGTCCGTCCCGTCGTACACAGTCAGTGTCTCTTGTGCTTTTGCTGTAAAGCAGCACATCAATACGGTCAGCATCATGGCTGTCCGTATGAAAATGGTTCTTTTAAGTGTCTTCATATAGGTTATAGTGTAATTATTAATGTTTAGGTTTGATTGTTATGATTATCAGAAAGAACTTGTTTTTCATCCGATATGTTTTTGTTCCTCTTCTGCGGGAACATCCTCGGCAAATAGGCGGCGTAGCCCCAGCTCGTAGGATTTGAGTGCTTTACGACCTTCAGGGGTAATGTAGCAAACGGTGCGGGCGTTTTGACCTGAACCGCTCTTCTTCACCTTGATGTATTCAGCATTCTGCAAGGCCTTGAGTTGTGCACTGATGTTGCCTCGTGCATAGCCAGTAATATTGCACAGATACATGAAACTGGCACTTTCCAAACTATCGAGCGCCACCATGATTTTCAACCGCAGCACATTGTGCAATAGCGAATTGATCGTAGGTAATTGGTATTTTCTTTCCATATTCTTTAGATATTTAGGGTTGGTTTCATCGAATTAATTTCATTTTTTACGTAGTGCCGAAAAAGATGTCCAGGGATGATGAGGGTGACAATGGTAACAAAGGAGGTGATGAGGAGTTGCCAATGCCATAGGTCATTCTGAAAGAAAAGAGAAAAGAACGAGAGAATGGTGCCGATAAGGCCACATACAGTCTTGGGGTGGAAACGAAGAATGATACCCGTGAGGAAACAGCCCATGCTGATAAGCAGTCCCTGAAAAGTGCAGTAGAAACTCTCGAACACGTTGGCAAACCCCATCGTTGCACCGCCGATGCAACTGATGACACCTACATAAATCCACATCTTTAAGATGGCGTTTTGATCCAATGTACGGTGTCCAGTTCGGTCATAGTCTTTTCTAAGGAAATACACCATCAGTGGTGCTCCCACCAAAGGTATGCCTATCCAAATCCAATCACACCAATTTTCATGCCAAAGAATCAGCGCCGCAAACTCCAAGAGAAGGAAGAAAGCAGTGGGATAGCCCCAAACGAGAAACAGATTTTCACCTGTGGATTCCTTGCAGGCTATCACCTCAGAACGTGTCTGGGCAATGATATTGAGTTCTTCTGAATAAGTCATCACGGCACAAAGTTAATGTTAATTATTGGAACATAAAAGAAAAAAGAGAAAAAATTTTATGTTTGGGATGAAAATAGGAAAGCCCCATCATCGTAGGGAACGGTGATGGGGCTTTGATATGTGTGAACGGGTAGTTTATTCCTGCACGTAGCTGGCCAGCTGCTCTACATCGAGCTTCTGGATGTAGTTGAAGTGCTTGGCCACTTCACTCTCAGCGTAGTTCATGAAGACCACGAGGGACTTGCTGAAGAGCTCTGGTGCACGCTGGGTGTCCTGCAGCAGCAGGTGGCACATGATGACGTAAGCGGTCATCTCATAGAGCTTGCGGGCACAGAGGTCGAGGAAGTCCTGATCACCGGGCTCCTTAGCCTTCTCGATGCTTTGTGAGAGTTTCTCAGCCATGGCCTTGATACGCTCAGCGTAGGCTGCATATTCGGCTGCCACGGGCTCTGCCTCGAAGTCCTTGATGACATTGGCGTAGAAACCTGAGGTGATGTAGCGGATGGCTGCCACTGTCTGCAATTGGGTGGTACCCTCGTAAATAGACATGATACGAGCATCGCGATAGACACGCTGACACTTGTACTCGAGCATGAAACCAGAACCACCATGTACCTGGATAGAGTCGTAAGCGCTCTCGTTAGCAAACTCAGAGTTCATACCCTTGGCGAGTGGCGTGAAAGCGTCAGCAAGCTTGCTGTACTTCTTGTACTCGTCACGCTCCTCTGGTGTGAGCTTGCGCTCCTTGCTGATGTCATCGAGACACTTGTAGATGTCCACATAGCGGGCAGTCATGTATAGGAGTGAACGACCAGCGTCAAGTTTTGCCTTGATGCGGGCAATCATATCGTAAACGGCTGGGAAGTGGATAATCTCCTTGCCGAACTGCTTACGGTCACGAGCATAGTTGATGGCCTCTTCGTATGCAGCCTGTTCTGCACCTACTGACTGAGAAGCAATACCCAGACGAGCACCGTTCATCAGCCCCATCACATACTTGATGAGACCGAGTTTCTCAGAGCCGCAGAGTTCAGCCTTAGCGTTCTTATAGACGAGTTCGCAAGTAGGGCTGCCATGGATACCGAGCTTGTTCTCGATACGACGAACATTTACACCACCGTTGCGCTTATCATAGATGAACATGGAAAGACCACGACCGTCACGAGTGCCCTCCACTGAACGTGCCAACACGAGGTGGATGTCTGCGTCACCGTTGGTGATGAAACGCTTCACACCGTTCAGACGCCAGCAGTTCTCCTTCTCGTCGAAAGTAGCTTTGAGCATCACACTCTGGAGGTCGGAACCTGCATCAGGCTCAGTCAAGTCCATTGACATAGTCTCGCCGGCACAAACACGTGGAATATAGCGCTTGCGCTGATCCTCGTCACCAAACTCATAGAGTGTCTCGATACAGTCCTGAAGTGACCAGATGTTTTCAAAACCAGCATCACCCTCAGCAATCATTTCATTGGCCGCCGTATAAACCACGTTAGGCAGGTTGAGACCGCCGTAACGACGTGGCATCGTCATACCGCAAAGTCCTGCCTTGATGGTGGCATCGAGGTTTTCGTAGGTCTTGCTGGCATAGCGCACACGACCGTTCTCGCAGTGAGGACCTTCGGCATCTACGTCCTCAGAGTTGGGACCGATGATGTTGGCGTTGATGTCGCCTGTGATTTCGAGCAGGCTGTCATAGTTCTCCTGTGCATCCTCATAGTCCTTGGGTGCATAGTCATACTGACCATAGTCAGCGTAATTTCTCTCCTTCAACTCAACGATGCGTTTCATCAAAGGGTGTTCCATGTGAAATTTAATCTCAGGAACGTCTGTATAGGAATTTGCCATGGTTTTTTCGTTTTGGGAAGTTATGAGGGAGTTATGGAGAAGTAAAAGGGAAGTTATAGTGACGAAACTATATTCGTTGCGTTTAATGCATTGTCTTTGATAATGCCATCACAATATTGATTAAGGAAGTAGCTTGTTCCTTCTATCTTCGCTTCAAGGTTTGAGAATTGCTCATCTGTTATATATCCCAAATCTTTGGATAGGATATTATAACATCTGCATTCTTCGAGGCTACCTTGGGCAATGTTAAAAAAACGAAGCTTATCTTGTTTGCTCAATTTCTTAAATCCCTCCGCAATATTGGCTGGGATGGAAACTGCAGCTCTTGTGAATTGTGAACGTAAACCAAATTTTTCAAAGTCAGGGAAAACAGAAGATGTATGATAGACATAAAGACAATAGTCATATGCCTTCTGCCATGCGATGATATCTTTGAAAGTAGTGGCCATGTATCTTGGTAACGTCTCTATAACTTCTTTTTAACTTCTCTATAACTTCTCTTTAACTCCTTTGATTACTTACTATTCTTCTTGTAATACTTGATCAATTTTGGAACAACCTCTTCGATGGTGCCGTTAATGATGTAATCGGCAATCTGATTGATAGGAGCGTTGGGGTCGTTGTTGATAGAGATAATGATGCCCGACTCCTTCATACCAGCCACGTGCTGGATGGCGCCAGAGATACCGCAGGCGATGTACACCTTAGGACGTACAGTCGTACCTGTCTGACCAATCTGACGGTCGTGGTCAATCCAACCAGCATCCACTGCTGCACGGCTGGCACCCACCTCTGCATGAAGCTCTTTGGCGAGTTCGAAAAGAAGGTTAAAACCCTCTGGACCACCTACACCGTAACCACCTGCCACGATGATAGGAGCACCCTTGAGGTTGTGCTTTGCCTTCTCCACATGACGGTCAAGCACCTTCACTACATAGTCAGTAGTTGGCACATACTTGGCCACGTCGTGCTTGATGACTTCACCCTTATAATTCTCATCGAGGATTTCCTTCTTCATCACACCGTCACGAACGGTAGCCATCTGTGGGCGATGTTCTGGGTTGACGATGGTAGCGATGATGGAGCCACCAAAGGCAGGACGAATCTGGTAGAGCTGGTCTTCGTAGTGCTTGTCAACGAGGTTGCCCTCAGCGTCCTTCACTTTCATGTCGAAAGAGCCAATCTCCAACTGGGTGCAGTCGGCAGTCAGACCTGAGTGAAGTGCAGAAGATACGCGAGGACCGAGGTCACGGCCAATCACCGTTGCACCCAAGAGGCAAATCTGTGGCTTCTCCTCCTTGAAGAGGTTCACCACTGCGGATGTGTGGGGAAGAGATGTGTAGGGGAAAAGACCCTCAGCATCGAAAATATGTACACGGTCAACACCGTAAGGAATCACCTGCTTCTCAACGCCGTCGAGACCAGTGCCCACAAGCACGGCTTCAAGCTGTACACCAAGCTGGTTGGCGAGCTTGCGACCTTTGGTGCAAAGCTCCAAACTTACATCAGCAACCTTGTTGCCTTCAAGTTCACAATATACAAATACGTTATTCATGATTATCCGATGGTGTTGCTTTCCATAAGTTCAACAATCAGGCTCTCAACGTCTGCATCAGAAGAAGTGAGGGTCTTATTTTCTTTTGCCTTGAAGACGATACTCTTCACGGCCTTCACGTTGGTGGGAGAACCCGCCTTACCAATCTGTGCTGGGTCGGCATTGATGTCGGCAGCACCCCAAGTGGTGAACTCGCGGTTCTTATTGGCCCACACACGCTTTACGTTGCGCACACGGCAAGGAGCAGCAGAACCATTCACAGTCACTACGATAGGCAGCGGACCTTCCACAGTCTCGACACCACCGTCGATATGACGCTTTGCCACAATCTTCTTGGCCTCCTTGTCGAGTGAGATAATCTCCTCGGTGTAAGTGATCTGGGTGAGCCCCAACTTCTCAGCCACCTGTGGACCGACCTGTGCGGTGTCACCGTCAATAGCCTGGCGACCGCAAAGGATGATGTCATAGTCGCCCACCTTCTTGATGGCCTGAGCCAACGTGTAGGAAGTGGCAAGGGTGTCAGCGCCGCCAAGTGGACGGTCAGAAATAAGGATGCCCTCATCGGCACCACGGTAGATACCCTCCTTCAGCACCTCAGCGGCCTTGGGCAGACCCATCGTGAGCATGGTGATGGTGGAACCTGGGTTCGCGTCCTTCAGGCGCAGTGCCTGTTCAAGGGCGTTCAAGTCCTCGGGGTTGAACACAGCTGGCAGAGCCGCACGGTTCACTGTTCCCTCCGGAGTCATCGCATCAGGACCGACATTGCGTGTGTCTGGCACCTGCTTTGCGAGTACAATGATTTTCAAACTCATAAGTTAATGTATTGATTGTTTTTTGGATTGTATGTTTCCTTTATTGGTTGGTCTTGTAATAAGGCAAGATAGAAACGGATGCAAAGGTACGACATTTTTTCCGTTCCACAATAAAATATAGCCATTTTATTGCTCAAAAGTGCGAAAAGAGTGCAAAAACGGGGGTGTGTTGACTAAAGTGGGTCAACGTCATAGTAGATGTTGAGGTTTTTTGCCACTGGCAAAGCGAGCATCTGTTGCTGGATGGCGATGAGGTTTCGCCGCACTTTTTCGATAGAGGCTTGCTGCTCAACTTTGAGCATGATTTTGCGGATGTAAAGGGATTGAATGCGAGCAATGGGGGGACGGTCGGGACCCAGCACACGGTCGCCGAAGACAGCGCGCAGGCGTTGAGCCATCTCGTCAGCCAAGTGATCGAGCAGACGGTCATCTTTGTGACGCAGATAGACGTAAATGAGGCGTCGGAAGGGTGGATAATGGAACATGTGTCGTTCCGTCATCTGGGTGTAGAACATCTGCCAGTAGTCGTTCTGTGTGATTTGGCGGATGATGTCGCTGTCGGCAGAGCGTGTCTGGAGGATGACATGGCCAGCCGTATTGTTGCGTCCAGCCCGTCCTGCCACTTGGCTGAGTGTCTGGAACGTGCGTTCATAGCTGCGGAAGTCGGGCAGGTTAAGCATGGTGTCGGCATCCAGAATACCCACCACCGACACACGGTCAAAGTCCAATCCCTTGGTCACCATCTGGGTGCCGATGAGGATGTCTGCCTGATGGGTAGAGAAGTCGTTGATGATACGTTCGTATTGACCGCGTGTCTTGGCTGTGTCAAGATCCATGCGCAGGATGGTGGCATCAGGAAAGAGCAGAGCTATTTGTTCCTCGATTTTCTCCGTGCCTGTACCGATGTCGATGAATTTGCTTTCTTCACAAGCTGGGCAGCGTTCAGGAATGGCAGTGGTGTAGCCGCAATAGTGGCAAGTGAGGGTGGAAGTCTTTTTGTGGAGAGTCAGGGTGACGTCGCAATGAGGGCAACGGGGCACCCATCCACAGGTTTTGCATTCGATGAAGGAAGAGAAACCACGACGGTTTTGGAAAAGGATGATTTGTTCCTGCCGTTCAAGTGCGCCTTTCATCATCTCGATGAGACGAGGAGAGAAGGCGCCCCTCATCTGTTTCTTGCGCTTGGTCTCTTTAGTGTCAACCACCTCGATAGTAGGCAGTTGCATCTCACGGTAGCGCTGAGTGAGGGGTACGTAGCCATAGCGATTCTTTCGAGCCAGATGATAGACTTCGAAAGAGGGTGTTGCCGTGCCGAGCAAGGTCTTAGCACCAAACTGATGTGCCAACATGATGCCAGCATTGCGGGCATGATAGCGTGGGGCTGGCTCCTGCTGCTTGTAACTCTGTTCGTGCTCCTCATCGACGATGACAAGACCGAGATTCTGGAAAGGCAGGAAGATGCTAGAGCGAACACCCAGAATCAGTTGATAGGGCATGGAGGAGGCTTGGCGTTTGTAAACGTCAAGTCGTTGGGCATCTGTGAATTTGGAATGATAGACTCCCATGCAGTCGCCAAATACCCTTTGCAGACGTTCTGTGATTTGGGTGGTTAAGGCAATTTCAGGGAGTAGGTAGAGTACTTGCTTACCTTGCTGCAAGTACTTGTCGATGAGGTGGATGTAAATCTCAGTCTTGCCCGATGAGGTGACACCATGCAAGAGGGTGACATTCTTGGTCAAAAAGGATGCCTCAATCTCGTCCATTGCCGTCTGTTGGGCGAGGGTGAGAGGTGAGAGGAATGAGGTGAGAGGCGAGAGGAGAGAGGTGGCTTTGCTGCCTTTTCGTTTGCGGGTGGATTCTTTCAGAGCAGCCTCGTCTTTGGGTTTCATCGCTCCAGGCAGGGCGGCTTTCATGACGTCGCCGAGGGGACAGAGATAATAATTGGCGATCCATTGCCAGAAGGCGAACTGCTGTTCATTGACCACAGGATGGTCATCGAGCACCTCCATGATGGTCTTCACCTCCACTCCCTCAGGAGCCTTGTTGTGGGTATTGAGCACCACACCCGTGTAGATTTTGTTCTTGCCTAAAGGTACAACAACTCGACAGCCTCGCATCACTCGTGTCTCCATATCGGAGGGAACGAGATATGTGAAGCTGTCGAATGGTATAGGGAGTGTGATGTCAGCAAACATCCATTAGAACAGGTAAGTCAGAGAAATCTGATGCGTATTGTTCTTCAGTTTACCCTTAACGAGTTGCTCTGCCTCATTTTCCCATTTGAGTTCAGCAGTGTTGCCCAATGCGATATTGTAGTTGTAACCTACACGTACATGGCTCAGCACAGTAGCGCCACAACCGATGTTCCAACTGAATTGTGAACTTTTCAGTTCCCAGCCTTCATCAATGCCATTGAGATTCCAGTGACGGTCACCGATGTTCCAAGCAAATTGAGGACCTGTTGCGACATACACGCTTGCAAGGCTGCTGAGACCAACGGTATATTTTGCGTTAATTGGCAAAGTAATGTAGTGGAATGTCTTGTGAGTTGTCCCATAAGATGAGCCTGATACTGTTGGGTATCCATATTCGTCATAATCATCATTGTCTATGAGGCCACCAAATCCAATGCAGCGGTTGTCGTACAGCAGCGACACGTCGGCACCCAGACCAACGATGGGAACGGTCACGTCGGCCGTCACACCAGCGAAGAAGCCGTTGCGGTTCTTCTTGTCAACATTGGAAGGGAGGTTTTTAAGGCAGATGGAGTTCACGTTCAAACCAGCCTTAACACCAAACTTGATCTGTGCCTGAGAAGGCAGTGCGAATACGAGAGCTGCCACGAGGACAGCGAGATTCAAAATGTTTTTTTTCATACGTTGTTAGTTTTTATATGAATATGTGTAAAAAATTGTTTTCGAGTCAATGTTACAATTTATAGTCTCACACCTACAGAAGCATTGATGTACCAGTCGTTCAAATGTCCATGCATGGCTTTATGCTTGTAGTTGAAATTGTTGAACTGCCCGTTGGCATTGATGAAATAGCGTTTCCAATTGTAAGTGACAGAAAGACGTGTCGTGTAGTTCAGGGCAATGCGGTTATTGCGCGAGTGCACTCCTGTACTTTGTATTTCACAGTCGTCTGTATAGTCAAGATTTACATTCTCTAAGCCTTCTATACCTTCCTCTTTCATCGCTTCTATGAGAACATACGCTAAAAGATTTTCTTTCGCAAGCTCCTTGAAATTGCTGTCGTAAGTGTTGATACGAGTGCGGTTCACAACTGTCAACATCGGCATAGCCATTGCGCTGATGAGCCATCCCTTGGCTGGTACAAAGTTGTAGGCATAACCAGCACCAATACCCAGTTGATACTGGCGCAAACGCCCAATGCCATCCATCCAATAGATGAGCTCGGCATTACGTTTGTCGTCGTAATCGAAATCCGCATAGTAGCCCATCAATCCAACGAGGGGTGAGCCTGCCGAACGTGCCTGAATAGTCTTCTGGTTATAAGCGGCAGCGTAGGAGAATTTCTTGTAGTTGAAGATGTAGAAACCGTCGAAAATCAAAGTCTTGATGGACATGTTTGAGGGTAATTCTTCCTTATCCGTCTCATCCCATCCGTATGATTCTCCCCAATCAGAGAAAACGATGTCCTCGGTTGCTTCATCAATATCCACGACATCTCTGCCTTGCACAGCTCCAGAATAGTGTGTTCTCATGGTTTTAGTCTTGAACTTGTGCCAGCGCAAGTTCACTGCATACCAACGACCCGTGCTCTTCAACGAAATATTCTGACTCTTGTCACCACCTATAGGGAAGGAATAACTGGCGCTCAATCCCTTGTAGCCTACTTTCACACCCAGCGATGTGGACACTTTGGTCATGATGCGAGGGTCGGTTGCCATGTTACCCACACCTCTAATAAAGGGCATAACGCCTTCTCCATCGAATAATTCAGCGCCATCGATGATGGAGTGCATTTGCAGGTCTGTCTGTGATACACGACTCTTCACACTGATTTGCCAAGGTTGCGCCGGCGTCTTGATGTAGTTCGTATCTACGCCATGCACCATGGTTCTGTCAGCTAAATCCCTAGCCTTTGTGAGCAGGTTACTTTTACCACTTTCAGTTTGTGCCACACCGATGGCTGACACCAGCAATAAAAAGAGGCTGGCAACGATTTTTTTGTTCAGAGTACTTGTTTTCATGTCTTTGTATTTTTGTTAGTTTCGTTTGCAAAGTTACAACTTTCTCATGACACCGCCAAATAATATATTCACAATTTGCCACCTTGTAAAGAAATTTATATGGTATCTGTTAGCCTAGCATCAGCTTGGTTTTGTTTCTGTGGAGGTGGCGTTACTATTTATAATTATGTTATATATTGTTAATGTGTAAGTTAATCAAAGAAATTGTGCTAACTTTGTGGCGTGATTTCTAATTGATATTGATTTGATATAGACTTTTGTATGATATGAAGGAAAAAGAATGTTGTTGGTGTCGTGGCTGCTGGCAGGTGTAGCACTGTGCATGCAGGCTCAGCAGACGGCGACGAAGATGGTGGCAGATGGTCACTATCGAGGTGCAAAGCAGCAATTTGAGTGCTTCCTGGAGGAGGCGGACGAAGACGCGAAGGGCTACGAGGACGCGGAGGCTCTCCTGCTGGTGTGCGACTATGTGTTGGGCGTGCCCGCCACTGCCGACCGATTCTTATCGTTTATCCTAAGATGAGAATATGCAGCAAGATGCAGGTTGGCAGTACCGTGAGTGTGAAAGAACTCCAAGATGGAGGAACTCAATATGTTGGTGACGCAGATGAACAGTAAAGCACCAGAGCAGTCAGTGCTGCCGTCTTTCGATTTTTTTCTCTCTAGTTAGGAAAAATTTTCTCTCTAGTTAGGGCGCAAATTTTACCTCCTAATGACAATGCAAAGTTACGGCTTTGTCATTGCTGTGCCAAATTTCCGCCATTGATATGGGGCAAATAGTTACAGGAGGCTCAACCTTGGACAATCCCAAATGTTGAGCCTCCTGCTATGTTATCAGATACCGAAATATAGGTGGTATTTGTTAGTTCAGTATCGGTTTAGTTTTGCTTCACGAGTGTAGCCGTTAATGAAATCGTCTGACCTTTCATTTTGACTGTTGCATTGCTGAGGCTCATATTATTACCGTTAAAGGTTACTGTGCCTTCTACAACCACGGAGCCGTCATCATCCGGGAATACCATCTTAAGCTTCTTGGTATTACTATTGTAGGTGTATGAATCAATATGTGGGTCACCCTCAATGTAAAGTTCGCCATCCTTTCCGAACACCATTATCTTATCTAACATTGGAGCCTCTATGCTGCATTGCGTCATCTTCCATCTGCCCATAACGCCGCCAGTAGGATAGGTGTAGCCTGGCTTTCTCAACACAAGAGCAAGTTTACCATCTTCGTCTTCACCCACTTGAACGCCCTCCATCGCATACTCACCGTTAAGCACATTGCCTTCACTTACGAGCACAAACTTTCCATCAGCAATTTCCTCACCAGATTCATAGAGTTCAAACTGAAGACGGCCGTCACTCCTTTCTTCACACGTATATTGGTGTGTCTGGTTGTTATACGTGAAATTGCCATTTTTATAGAACACCATTTTCTTACCCACCATAATGCCGGGGTATGCACTTGCAGCTATGTCCCAAGTTCCGACCATCTTTTCGGAAGACACGGTCGTTCCGCCGCCGTTGTCATCACCATTGTCGTCACCGTTATCATCGCCATTATCATCGCCGTTGTCGTCACCGTTGTCATCGCCATTATCATCGCCGTTGTCGTCACCGTTGTCGTCTGGTGAGCCCTTCTTGACCAGCGTCAACCCAAAGACTTCTGAATGACCTTTATTATCCGAAACATTAATGGAGCCTGTGCAAGTATTACCATCCACACGGAAAGTTCCCACCATTGTCATACCGTTCAGATTTGCCGTGAAACGACCAGAAGAACTGTCGTAGGTATATGTACCCGGCTGACCTCCTTCATCTGTAGTGAATGTGCCATTCGCTGTGAATGTCATTACTGTACCCACCTCTGGGCCATGTCCAGTATTAGACTCAACATTAGTGAGCCTCCATGTGCCGACAAGCTTAGAGTTGTCACCGCCACCGCCGTTGTTACCTCCGCCGCTATCGCTGCTGCAAGCAACAAAAGCAAGTGCACTGACCACCATCAGTGCCAATGCACTGAGCCATTGAAAACTTTTCTTCATCATAGTTTTTCTTTTTTTGTTAGGTTAATACTAAATTGTTATTGTGATAAAACGCAAAGGAATCCGATATTTCGAAAACTTTTTCAAACGTTTCTCGCAAAGGTATGTCCTCTTTGTCAAGAAACTGAAATATTTTTCTCTTTTCTTCTCTTTTTTGCCGTTTTTTGTTTGATTTAAATCTTTTCTTGCCCATTTTGCCACATCGACATTGCAAACTCCTTATATTTAAAAGATGGAATTATGTTATATATTGTTAATGTGTAGGTTAATCAAAGAATTTGTGCTAACTTTGTGGCGTGATTTCTAATTGATATTGATTTGATATAGACTTTTGTGTGATATGAAGGAAAAAAGAATGTTGTTGGTGTCGTGGCTGCTGGCAGGTGTGGCACTGTGCATGCAGGCTCAGCAGACGGCGACGAAGATGGTGGCAGATGGTCACTATCGAGGTGCAAAGCAGCAATTTGAGCGCTTCCTGGAGGAGGCGGACGAAGACGCGAAGGGCTACGAGGACGCGGAGGCTCTCCTGCTGGTGTGCGACTATGTGTTGGGCGTGCCCGCCACTGCCGACCGACTGGGGGAGTGGGTGGAGGAGTATCCGCTGTCGCAGTATGCCGAAGTGCTGCGTGTGTTCAGGCGCAACTTGCTGGTGAAGGAGCAGCGTGTGGACGAGGCACTGGAGTCGTTCTTCGGCGATGAGGAGAGGGGCTTCTCCTTGATGACGCCTCTGCCCTATCCGCTGACGGGGCTGAGCGACGAGGCTTGCAGCTACAACCCTGTGCTGTATCGACTGGCAGGTGAGAAACTCTATGACGAGGGGCGCTATGAAAAGGCGATGGGCTATCTGGAGGCTGGTGAGACGACGCGCACTTCGCAGTATAAACTCGGTATGTGCTACTACAATATGGGCAGGTTCGAACAGGCTTACGACGTATTGCAAAAGGCAGCCAGCATCGACCCCGACGAGATGGCGCAGAACGCTTGGCTGCATGCGGGCATCGCTGCCCTGCAACTGGGACAGAAGGGTAATGCACAGAAGGCTTTCAAGAGTGCTTCGCAGATGAACCAGAATCCGGCTCTCCGCGAACAGGCGCTCTATAACTACGCTCTGACGCTGCATGAGCAGCAGGCACCCACTACGGTGGCAACGATGGAACAGTTCCTGAAGGAGTTCCCCTCGTCGAAATACGCCACTCCCGTCTCACAATGCCTGACGGAGGTGTATATGCAGAAGAAGGACTACTCGAAGGCGCTCAGTGCCATCAACAAGGTGCAGACGCCCAACTCCGCCACACAGGCAGACAAGCAGAAGGTGCTGTACAATCTCGCCTTCCAGGAACTGAACCAGAAGCACCTGCAAGATGCGCTCACCTATGCGACGCAGGCAGTGGCACTGGGACGGCAGGATGCAGAGGCATACGCAGAGTCGTATTACATCAAGGGTGACTGCAACTATCAACTGGGCAATTATGAACAAGCCGCCAACGACTTGAACACAGCCCTCAATTTAGGTTTGCAGACACCGAACCTAAAACTGAAAAACAATGATTATGCCATTTACAGTATGGGCTATGCACAGTTCAAACTGCAAAAATACAATGCCGCCATCGAGCAGTTCCGAAAGATTGTAGCATCGAACAATGACACTTCGACAGCCAAATCGATGAAGGCTGATGCCTATAACCGCATCGGCGACTGCTACCTGAACATGCGCAATTATGGAGAGGCCAACGCAAACTACGAGTTGGCGAAGAAGATGGCTTATAGCTACGGCGACTATTCGATGCTGCAACAGGCCTACATCGAGGGATTGAACGGCAATTACGACAAGAAGATCCAGATGATTGAGCAGATGCTGGCGGAGTATCCTGCTTCGAGTCAGACCGCCAAGGCGCTGTATGAACAGGGACGTGCCTATGTGCTGTCGGGCAAGGAGGATGAGGCTTCGACCATATTCTCATCCATCGCACGCCGTTTCCCTCAAAGCGAATATGCCCAAAAGGCTCGTGAGGAAATCGTGAACATGGCGACCAACATTGCCATCCAGGACTCCATTGCTGCGGCGCAGGATTCCATTGCCAACGAGGTTGCCAAAGCACCTGTGGTGGCTGCCCAGAAACTGTACAACGCAGGACAGTATCAGGAGGCAGAGCAGTTGCTGAACAAGGCGATTGACGAGGGCATCGGCAAGCCTTACTGGTTGGCCAAGGCTTTCGTCCTGATGAGCGACATCTACAGGGCAGAAGGTCGTCTGGTGGAGGCAAAGCAGACGCTGGAGTCGTTGAAGGCCAACTATAAGGAGGATGACGATGTGAAGACCTTGATAGAGGAGAGGCTGAAGTTGGAGAATTGAAGAATTGCAGAGCTGAAGAATTAAAGTTATTTGTAAAGTTTAGGGTTTAGAATTTAGATATGAAAAGGATTATAGCACTTTCAGTTTTTAGTTTCTCGCTTTCCGTAGCCTTTGCGCAGTTGGACAACACTGTGGAGGTGACGAACGAGGTGAAACCGGTTGTAACTGACGCCAAGAAGGTGGATGTGAAAACACAAGCCGCCGAGACGAAGGTGACGCACTACACGATGGAATATGCCGTGGGAAGTCAGCCCCTCAGTAACTTTGTTCCAGAACCCTTGGGCGACTACGAGACGGAGGCTGTGTGGAAAGGTGATAAGAAGGGATATGTGCATCTGGCTGGTGGCGTACTGGGCAAATTGGACGGTCTGGCGGTGTATCAGATTGACCTGGCTGACAACGATGCGCTGACGCTGGATTTCTCGCTGAAGGGTTTCAATGGCAAGGCACGGAAGAACGGATTTTTCTATCCAATCAAATGGAAGAGCCGCGACTATCAGAATCGTTCGGCGGTGAAGTACAACCACCGTTTCGACAATGGTGTGGACTTGTTTGTGAAGGGTGCTTATGAGAATCGCCTGTTCAACTACATGGGTGGTTTCGACGCAACCGACAAGCAGCACGATGTGTTGGCAAATGCCTCCGTCGGATTCACTCCTTACGAAATCGGCAATTTCAGCATCGGGGCAACAGCAGGAATCGACTTCTTCAGCCAAAACTATCGCACCACGTTGGCGGACAAACTGGGCGAGACACTGCTTCATGCCGATGCCGACGCTTCGTACCAGTTCAGCGATGAGCATAGTGTGGGTTTAGGCTTGGGTGCTTTCTTCTCTTCTTATGGCAACAAGGAACTGAAAGGCATCAGCAGATTGCGCTTCACCCCACATTATCTCTATACGGCGGACTTGTTCGACTTGCAACTTGGATTGTTTGTCAGCACCAAGGGCAATGTGGCGCCCGATGCATCGTTCACCTACCATCTCAATCCCAAGAGCGATGCGTTCGTCAGCGTAACAGGCTACGAAGAGGACAACACGTTCCGCACTTTCTCCGACGCTCATCCCTACTTCGCCGTGTGGGGCGGTACACCTGACGAGAAGCAGAAGATGGAGGCCGCTTTCTATCAGGTGGTGGCAAGCGTTGGTTACAGATTCAAGGATTTCTATGGCCTGAATGGTCAGATCAGTGCAACGTATGACCAAGGGAAGAATGAATACTGCTTTGAATCTCTGGACGTGGATAATTATGAACGCATCGTCAGTCCTGCAGAATTCTACAAATGCAAAAGTTTCACGATTGATGCCGACTTCACCTATGCCTATGAGGATCTCTTCAAACTGGATGCCAAGAACCAACTGTATTTGGGACAGTGGAAGGATGAAGAACTGAACAAATGGGTGAAGGGCGACTATAGCGACCCCGTCTTCTCGATGGATTGGAAGGCTGACGTGAAACTGCTGAAGGACTTCTATTTGGGTCTTGATTGGCAGTATGGTGTCTTCCATCAAGAAGACCTTGGCACAGAGGATGAGCCTCAGTACAAGCGTCCCGCCCTCGTCAATTTAGGAGCCAGCTTGCGTTACACCTTGCCCATCAAACAGCCATTGACGCTCTTTGTGAAGGGGGACAATCTGCTGGACCAGAAATACGATCGCTTTTACGGATATCGCAACATTGGTGCGAACTTCTTGGCGGGATTTTCGTTGAGTTTTTAAGAAAATTGGCGAAAAATTTGGTGGAATAGAGGAAAAGCCGTACCTTTGCAGCGGAAAAAGATTGGAAGGGTTCCGACATGAAGAGTGTCGGGATTCTTTTTCTTTTCGTCTTCAAAAAAAGATTCTAATAACGACTAAAACCAAAACAGCAATATCATGGCTTATATGTCACAAGAGGGCTACGACAAATTACGTGCCCAAATCAAGCAACTGGAAGAAGTGGATCGCCCTGAGGTGATTCGCCAGATTGCCGAGGCTCGCGAAAAAGGCGACCTCTCAGAAAATGCAGAGTATGATGCCGCCAAGGAGGCGCAAGGTAAATTGGAGACAAAGATTGCCGAACTGAAGGCTATCCTTGCCGACACAAAGATTCTCGACCCATCGAAACTGACCAAGACAGACGAGGTGCAGATTCTTTCGAAGGTGGAATTGAAGAATGTCGAGAACGGAATGAAACTTACCTACACCATCGTGAGCGAGGGTGAGGCCAACCTCCGTGAGAACAAGATTTCCATCAAGACGCCTATTGCTCAGGGTCTCCTCGGCAAGAAGGTGGGCGATGTGGCTGAGGTCACTGTGCCACGTGGTGTGATGAAGTTTGAAATCATGAACATTAGTTTCGGATAATTATGGGTATTTTTGCTAAGATTGCAGCAGGAGAGATTCCTTCCTACAAGTGCGCCGAGAACGATGAGTTCTATGCCTTCCTCGACATCAATCCGCTGGTGAAAGGACACACGTTGGTGATTCCACGTCGTGAGGTTGATTACATCTTCGATATGGAAGATGATGAGTTGGCACGCTTCGAGGTGTTTGCCAAGAAGGTGGCAGTTGCCATCAAGGCAGCCTTCCCATGCGTGAAAGTGGGTCAGGCGGTGCTGGGTCTTGAAGTGCCCCACGCACACATTCACCTCATCCCTATGCAGAGCGAGAAGGATATGAACTTCGCCAACCCCAAACTCGGTTTTTCGGCTGAGGAGATGAAGGAGATTGCCGATAAGATCTATAAGGAGTTCTCCAAGTAACGATCATTCCTGAAAATTGCACATTGTAAATCGTCAGATTGTAACTTGAGCGATGTTGACTCAGCAAGAATGTGACTTTCTCCACGCTCGCATGCATGGAACCATCATCGAGACCTTAGGCATCCGATTTATCCCGACCGATGATAAGTTTGCTGTGGCTGAGATGCCTATCTCACCACAAACACGCCAGTATCTGGGTGTATTGCATGGGGGTGCTTCCCTCACTTTGGCGGAGACCATTGCAGGGGTGGGTTCCCTCCATCTGACTGACTATGACGAGTCGCTCGCTGTGTGTGGCACAGAAGTGAATGCCAGTCATGTGGCAATGTCAGCCACAGAGGGAAAGGTGTTTGGCAAAGCCCGACTCATCCATGCAGGAAAAAGCACTCACGTCTGGAATGTGGACATTGTGGGCGAAGATGGTACGGTCATCTCTGCTGAGCGTGTAACCAACCGCATCATTAAACGGAAGTGACGTTCTAACGACAATCCTAACCCTAACGGGAAATGATACGATAACCCTAACGGGAATTAAAACGAAAAAGGGACATCTCTTCATGAGTTGCCCCTTTTTTCGTGCCGAAGCACGAAGTTGGTTTTTGAGAATTGAACCTTTGTTCAACCTGTCTTGGCTCATGTGAGCCGTGTGTTTGCCATCAGAAGAATTCTTTTGGCGGAAGGTCGTGGACTTCACAGCCGTACCTTCAAATGTTTTGGTTTAGTTAAGCATTAATTGTTTATTATAAGTAAAAGCAAAAGTGCGAGCGTTAAACCTTTATGTGTCAATCCACAAAAAGTAGAGAGTACATAAGAGCGTGTGCTCTTACTGGATCTCGTCTTCTCTGGTGAGGTTGATGATGGAGTCGTTCGTTGCCTTCATCTCGGCTTGACTCACATCCTTCACGTGAATGGCTTGACGTACATCGCTTGACTTAATGTAGGGGTCAACTGCCACCACATGGCTATTTTCCTCCGTTTCCTGCTCACCAATGGCGTGTTCAGCTGCGCGTCCGATGGTTAGTGCCATCGCCACTACTGCTGCGGCCTTGAAGAATGGAGCGATGTGGCGAGTCGTCAACTTGACGATATGTGCCTTGGCTTGCATAGGTTTTAGCTCAGTAGCTTCAATTTGTGCCATCATCCGCTCGTCGAAATCCTCACCCAACGTTTCTGCCTTCGCCCCAGTTTCGTAGTTGAAGAGGTCGGCATACTGCGCCAAATGTCCTGGTACATCCTCTTGAGAGAAGAACGAACGAAGAATCTGCTCTTCCTGCAATGTCGTTGTGCAGGAGAAATAGCTCTCTATCAGTTGTTCTATGTACTTGTAATCCATTTACGGGTGATTTTTTGTACTCTCTACTTATACGACGGATAAGAAACGAAAAAGTTACAGGAAAAGTGATTTTTTTTGCAAAATTTTTTCCTTCATCTCGTTTCTCGCACGGAAGAGTGTTACTTTTACGTCTGATTCTGAAATGCTTAACACATTTGCTATCTCTTTATAAGATTTTCCTTCAATGTCCCTTAATTGCAAGACGGTACGTTGTTTTTCAGGCAACGCATTGATGATGTCGGCGATGAAGCTGGTCGTTTCCTGGTGCATCAGCGACGAATCGGTACCTCCCAGTCCTTCGTCTGGACGGTCATGCACTTGATCGTCGAACGACACAAGCTGGTTGTCCCCCTTCTCCTTTCGGTCGATGGCCAAGTTTCGAGCCATCGTTAGCGCAAAGGCCTCCAGGTTATCCACCTTGTCCAGTTCGTTACGTTTCTCCCACAACTTCATCAAGGTATCCTGCACGATGTCCTCCGCCTCCTCCCTGTTCAGGATGATGCGTAACGCCGTTCTGAAGATAATGTTCTTCAACGGTAGAATATCGTGCTTGAAATCCATCTCTCTTAACTGTCAATTGTCAACTCTCAACTGTCAACTAATCACCGTTCCTTTCTTGCCGTCAATCGCGTCTGCTTTTGTGATGATGACCCTTTTCACGCCTGCCTTTACAGCTTCGAGGGCATTCTCAATCTTTGGAATCATGCCGCCGCTGACGATGCCGTCAGTCTTCAGCTGTTCAAAACTCTCTGCGGTGATGTGTGGAATGACGGACGCCTCGTCCTCTGGGTCAGTCAATACCCCAGCGTGTTCAAAACTGTAGATGAGGGTCACGTCGAAATAAGGAGCCAAAGCCTTTGCCGTCTCCCCTGCGATAGTGTCGGCATTGGTGTTCAGGAGATTGCCCTGCTTGTCGTGAGTCAGTGGAGCCATCACGGGCACCACGCCCTCACCAATCAGCGTAGCGAGCATACGTCCATCACAGGCATCCACATCGCCCACAAAACCGAAATCGACCATCTGCTCAGTGCCGTCCTCCATTTTCACTTTTTTCAAGGGGCGTTTATGTGACAGCATCACATTCATGTCTGCGCCCGTCAAACCCAAAGCGTTGATGCCACAAGCCTGCAAACGAGCCACAATGTTCTTGTTCACCAAGCCACCATACACCATCGTGACCACCTTCAGCATCTCTTCATCGGTCACGCGGCGACCGCCTATCATCGTGCTTTCAATGCCCAACTGTGCCGCTACCTTCGTAGCAGACCTACCGCCACCATGCACCAGCACTTTGGCACCTTCAATGGCACAGAAATCTTGGAGCAACTGTTGGAGGCTTGCTTCATCCTCTACAATCTTGCCTCCCACTTTTACCACTGTCAATCTTTCCATCATCTATTCTTTATTTATATTTCAAAATCCAAGCAACTTCTCTGTATGGTGTAAGGACGCACCTTTCCGTTAGCCACAGCCACATGCTCAGGGTGCTGTGCATAGCCTTTCAGCGCCTCCTCCGATTCGAGGGTGCTGTCGAGCATCACGTCCGCATTCGACGAAGCCAGACGTCCGTCAATGTGTACCTTCACATCAAGGAGACCGGGCACCTTGCCCTTCAATCCTTCAAGTCCCTCCTTGATTCCTTTTTTCACTTCTTTTTTCTCGTCTTCTGAGAGTTCTGGGTTCAACGTCCAGAGAATAATGTGCTTAACCATTGCTTTCTAATTTTTTAATACTGTTTTATTTTCGCCCACAAAGTTACGGATAAGTGAGAGAAAAACCAAATTTATCTGAGTTTTTCCGAGCGAGAGTAACTTAGAGCGTAGCTCAACGTACGGATAAGTGAGCACAATACAAAGGAAAAAACTATTTTTTACTTTTATTGGCTTCGCCGAGCTCTAACTATCCAGCAAAATAATGTCTGCAGGGAAGCCCATTTTCTCATGCTTTCATCTTTTTTATGCGTGTGATTTGGTTGATTCGTAAATTGTATGTAACTTTGTCGCCCAAACTTGTTGAAAGAAATGAGATACGGAGTGATTGGAACAGGTGCCATTGGTGGCTATTATGGATCGAAGTTGGCACAGACAGGGAGGGAGGTGCATTTCCTTTTCCATCGGGATTATGATTATGTGAAGGAGCATGGATTGCAGGTAGATTCGTGTGATGGCAGTTTCCATTTGGATGACGTGAATGCGTATCGGCGCACACAAGATATGCCCAAGTGTGATGTGGTGCTGGTGGGGTTGAAGTCGGTGAACAATCACCTGCTCCCAGAATTGTTGCCGCCTTTGTTGAAAGAGAATACGTTGGTCGTGCTGATCCAGAACGGCATTGGCATTGAGGAAGATGTGCAGAAAATGTTCCCTGGGGTGCAGTTGGCTGCTGGATTGGCATTTATTTGTAGCGCGAAAACAGAACCTGGTAAGGTGAATCATCAGTGTTATGGTTATATCAACATCGGCAATTATTCGTGCCAGCAGCAGGAGAAGATTGATGAGGTGGTGGACGACTTCCGCAAGGCAGGTGTGGATGCCAATGAAGTGGAGTATTTGGAAGCGCGATGGAAGAAGGCTGTGTGGAATATGCCGTTCAATGGGATGACGGTGGCGCTGAACACACAAACGGACATCCTCTTGCAGAATCCCAGCACACTGCAACTCATCAAAGACCAGATGATGGAGGTGATTGAGGCTGCACAGGCATGTGGGGTGAAAAACATTGATGAGACTTTTGCTGAAAAGATGATTTACAACACTGTCCACATGACGCCCTACTCGCCCAGCATGAAACTAGACTTCGAGTTCAAGCGTCCGATGGAAACATATTACCTTTATACACGTCCCATCGAGGAGGCGAAGAAGGTTGGGTATCAGATGAGGAAGTTGGAGATGCTGGAACAAGAGTTGAGGTTCTTGGAAGAGACGCGCAAATGAAGAAAACGCTCATATTTGACTTGGATGGCACCCTGATGAACACGCTGGACGACTTGCACGACAGCATTTCATACGCCTTGCGTGAAGCGGGGTTGGATCCGAATCCGAAGCAGGACACACGTCGCTATCTGGGCAATGGCATCAGGAACTTGGTGAACAGGAGTGTGGAGCAGACATGCCCTAAGGCTGACGAGGTATTGAAAGAACATGTGTTCAAGACCTTCCGAGCCCATTATGTGGCACATTCGATGGACAAGACGGCTCCGTATGAGGGTGTGGAGGAGATGTTGCAGGAATGTAAGAAGCGGGGATTCTATACTGCCATCGTGAGCAACAAACTCGACCCTGCGGTGAAAGACCTTCATCAGGCGTTTTTTGCAGACAGCATTGATGTGGCGATAGGAGAAAAAACTGGCGTGAAGCGAAAACCCGCCCCCGATATGGTGAACGAAGCCATCCGTCAACTTTCCATCCTTCATGGCAGTTCAATCTCAAAATCTGAGTGCATATATATAGGTGATAGTGAGGTGGACATGCAGACAGCCAGTAATTCTCAACTTTCCTGCATTTCAGTGAGTTGGGGATTTCGTGACCGAGATTTCCTGGTGGAAAGAGGAGCGAAGATCATCATCGACAGCCCAAGCGAACTTTTTAAGCATTTATCATAACCTATTATTAACAATTTAACACCAAAACAACAATGAGAAAGTTAACATCCATTCTGACCATTGCTTTCTTGGCAATCAGCGTATCGCTCTGTGCACAGACAGCGAAAAAAGGAAAGACGCTCGTAGCTTACTTCTCTGCCTCTGGTAACACGGAAGCAGCAGCCAAGAAGATTCAGGAGGCAGCAGGTGCCGACCTCTACAAGATTGAACCTGAAAAGCCTTACACGAAGGAAGATCTCGATTTCCGCAACCGTCAGGCACGTTCCGTTGTGGAGATGGGTAACCCTGATTTCCGCGAGAAGTTGGGAGGCAAGCCCGTTGACATCAAGAAGTACGACGTCATTTTCCTCGGCTTCCCCATTTGGGCAAATCGTGCACCCAGCATCATTCGGTCTTTCCTCGAGTCGCAGGACTTCAAAGGCAAGACCATCATTCCATTCGCCACCTCAGGCAGCAGCCCCATTGACAACTCTGTCAATCAGCTCAAAGCCGCTTATCCCAATCTCACGATTCAAGCCGGCAAGCGCATGAACAATGCAACGGATGAGGAGATCAAGGCGTTTGTAGGCAAATAAAACCGTGTATCAGTGGGTTATTTACCCCAACAGATACCAGCAAAAGGATGCGCTTGGACTTAGAGAATAGTGGCCACCACTTCTATCTCTACCAGCGCATTCTTTGGCAAGGTCTTCACAGCCACTGCCGAACGGGCAGGATAAGGCTCCTTGAAAAACGTTGCATATACGCTGTTCATCTCGGCAAAGTCAGCCATATCTGCCAAGAACACGGTGGTCTTCACCACATTTGCCATCGACAGCCCTGCCTCTTCCAGAATCGCATTTACGTTTTGAAGTGCCTGACGCGTCTGTTCCTTGATGCCTCCTTCTGGAAATGCACCCGTTGCTGGGTCAAGTCCCAACTGTCCCGATGTGTAAACAAACTCTCCTGCCTGAATGGCTTGGCTGTAAGGGCCAATCGCCCCAGGAGCCTTCTTTGTACTAATTGTTTTCATACTCATTCATTTTAATAATGATGCAAAGTTACAACTTTTTCACTACTTCTGCATCAGCCAACGTCATCAATTTTTCATGAAACGACCAACTTTTTCTTTCATCCTCTTTCTGTTCTGTGGCCTTTCGATGTGGGCTCAGCAGACCTACAACCTGCCCACTTCTCCATCCGACACCTACCAGCCCTCCATCCAAGTCTTTCTTCCCTCAGCCGACAAAGCCAACGGATGTGCCGTCATCCTCTGCCCTGGCGGAGGCATGAGAGCCCTCTCGTGGAATACGGATGTGGAGCAGATGGCCACCTTCCTCAATGAAAAGGGCATTGCCGCCATCGGGCTGAAATACCACCTCAATACGGGTTCCTTCCCACAAGGCATGAAGATGCCCCCTATGGTCGATGTGACTCACCTCGAACGCTTTCCCCAAGCCGATGCCAATCCGTTGCACTATCCCGCAGGTGATTCCATTCTTCAATTGGCCGCCGACGATGCGAAAGCCGCCATCCGCATGGTGCGCCAACAAGCGCAGGCTTGGCATCTCGACACTCAGAAAATCGGTTATCTCGGTTTCTCCGCGGGAGGTGGTGTTGCCATTGCTGCCACCATCCAAGCGACCGACCCAGCCGAACGTCCTGACTTCCTCTGCACCAACTTTGGTCCTTCACTCATACCCGTGCAGGTGCCCACTCCAACGCCTCCACTCCTCATCATGACACGAGCCGACCACCAGAACGTTGCAGCGGGACTTGTCAACCTCTTCCTCGAATGGAAGAAAGCAGGAGGAAACGCAGAACTCCATCTCTATGGCGACGGCACAGGACCCTACACCCTCATGCCCCAGACAGGACGCACCACAACCGAAGCTTGGAGTCAACAGTTCTTGTTGTGGCTACAAGCTAAGGGATTTGTAAAATAGACGTGAAAAGACACCGTTTTTGTGCTTGCTCATTGAAGTCATTGGGATGAAATGCATGATTACCGACGTTTTTTTGCCTTTATGTTTGGTGGAAATGAAATAAAAGGCTAATTTTGCGGCGTAATAACCTTTTAATTGATATGAGTATGAAAATAAGATGTTTAGTTCTGTTTCTGAGTGTGTTCTTTTGCTGTGTTTTTGTTCATGCACAGGAAGCGAAGAAAAGCAATCTGCAACTGCAAGCCGAAAGGGAAGATGGAAAAGGTAACAAGGTGAATGCCCGTGCATTCTATTTGCGTGCCTATGAAGACTATGTGAAAAAAGGACAGACGCAAGAAGGTGTGGCATGTGGATTGAAGGCTACCGTATTATATTATCAGGGGGATAACCTCTACAAGGAAGGATTGGACCTGTTGCGTCGTATCGATCAAAGCATTGATGCAAAAGCCGACAAGGGACAGCGGGCTGCCCTGCACTATCAGACGGCAAAAGAGCGTTTCTATATTTATACGAAACAGAAGAAGGGCGAGGAAGCATTGGCGCAACTCAACAACATGGCGAAATATGCCAATGAATCGAATGACATTGACCTGAAAAACGACCATCTATTCAATCAATCTGTTTATTTCTACTCTCTGGGGCAGAACGAAAAGGCGAATGCCACACTGAATGAGATGGTGAACAAAATGAATGAAGCCAGCGAATTGAAGGTGGCGAAAAAAATGGAGGGTTTGAAAAAACAGATTGCCGACAACGAAGCCGATATTGCCGAGAAGGACAGTTCGCTGACGGCTCGTCAGGCTGTGATTGTAGGTCTGAGCATCTTGGCTGCTATCTTGGCTGCTGCATTGGTGTTAGGTGCACTCGTGTTGATGCGTTCTATCATCCTGACCCGCAAACAAAAGAAGACCATCCGTCAATTAAGCGAGAACAATGCTTCACAGGCAAAATTCATCAGCAATATATCCGCTCAATTATCCCCCACCTTGCAGAAACTGGATAGTAGCACTCCGGAAGTGAAGGCATTGCTGGACTTCTCCGACCACATCCAGACGCTCTCCGAATTGGAAAACTCCAATGAAACGGTGGAGCGCGAGGAAGTCCAATTGGCATCCTTCTGCGAGGAACTGACACAAAAAGTGAAGAACAAGGTAAAGAGCGACGTGGTGTTGAAGGCTGATGCCCCCAAGATGACGGTGAAAATCAACAGGGAATATGTGTCGCACATCCTGCTGCACTTGCTGAGGAATGCCGCCAACTACACCCCTGAGGGTGGACACATCACCTTGGAATACAAGAAACGTGGTGCCCACAAGCATCAGTTCCTTGTGTCGAACACAGGCAGCTCCATCCCAGAGGAACTGCAAGAAGAGGTGTTCAAGCCTTTCCGCGAAGTGCATGACCTCACCGCAGGCGACGGTCTTGGCCTACCCATCTGCAAACAGATGGCCATGAAGATGAACGGCGACCTCGATATAGACCCTGCTTTCACGAAGGGCGTCCGCTTTGTGCTGCATCTGGAAGATTAGCCACAGCCACGTCACAACTGAATACGCACCACACAAATAAACAACAACCGGACGGTACGCATCACGCGCTCCGTCCGGTCTTCATTTTTATTAACTAAATATAATCAATTGTTGTCGCTTTCAACAATCTAGACCTACTGGGTCTACAAAATGAATGAATATTATGAAATTATTTGAGCTACTTTTTCCTCAATAGTATGCCGCGCTGCGTCAGTTCCGCGATGATGGCGCTGTCGTAGAACGATGCCAACCTCGGATTGTGCGCCAGCATATATACCTTGTCGGGCGACTCACCCAACTGTTCCGCAATCTCCTCGTAAATCTCCCTCCTTCGTGACTTCCTGTAAGGATGTCCGCCTGTCATGATATAGTCCAATACCTTGTTGCTCATAGTGACCTCAAACCTGATTAAACCTCAAATCTTAAAAATTGCGCCGTTGGCGCCGAACTCGGCGGCTTGCCGCACTCAACATTTTACATTTAACATTAAACATTTTACATCATTACAACATGTTCCTGCGGAACGATTGAACGGATTTAACGGATTTTTCATCGCCGCCACGCGGCTTAATCTTTCCAATCTGTTCAATCCAGCCGTTCACGGCGATGTTAGTAACTTTAACTTTTAGTTTTTCACTTTTAGTTTTTAGTTTTTCACTTTCAACTTTCTCACCCTTCTCCTCCTTCTGCTGGAAGTCCGCCGCCGCCAGGAGTCTCGCCGCTGTCGGGATCCACGTTTTCGTTGCCCTGCGTGATGTCATCCTCATCCTCCTCGATGGCATTGCCGTTCTTGTCCACCTTCTGCCAAGAGACAGAGGCCGCGAACAGGGCGGAATACTTGCTGGAGACCGTGCAGCCCAGACGCGACTTGGCATGGTTGGCCTTCACGTCCTTCGCCTCCGCCACCTTCTTCACCGTGCCGTCCTGGTTCAGTTCGTCCTTCACCGAGCACTGAATGTTGGGATAGACCGTCAGGAAGTCCGTGCCCAGCCTGCAGCGGAAGCCGCGGGCGGTCTCACGCTGCACCACCTTCATGAACTTCGACACGCAGCCCGTCATCTCCTCCACCGAATAGGTGTTGTCGTCGCAAGCCTCCTCGCACAGGTCATTGAACGTGAGTGTCCCGTTGAACACAGGGACAGCGTACCAGGAGTGTCTCGATGTCCTGGTGTTCTCCTTTGTAGTGTATTTGATTGTTGCCATAATGCAGATTGATGAAAAAAATGGTGAATAATAAATGGAGCCCAAAAGCCCCTGTTTTGCTTCAACGGTTAAACTTGCCATGTTTAATGGTTCAACATGCCATGTTTAACCATTAAACAGATCAAGCCCCATTTTATGATCTTTTCCATGTGACACAAAAGCAAAGCACCCCAACCTGTAAAAGTCGGGGTGCCGCATGGGGGGGAAATAAAAAATCAGTATTCTATCAGTTCAAGACCCTGATCGCGGTAGAACGGAAACTTTGTATCGCTGGAAAGCAACGCCATTCGTTCTGTGATGGCATGTGAGATGATAACATGGTCACTGGGGTCATAATGCTCTTGCGCCTCGTTCAGTTGTAGACGGCTGTAGGTGTACCCAACGTCACGACGGATGGGTAAAAACTCAATACCGAGATCGTTCTCCACAAACATCAGCACATCTTTAGCACACTTCCAACGCTTAGAAAGCAATTTCTTTCGGTTAAAGTGCACAACCAGTTCACGCATCGTCTCACAACTGGCGTAAAGTATGTTTTCCGTGTCATCTATCATATCCTGCGCTCCCTTGCTCAGACTGTCGATGTCGGTGAGCAGGTCAATGATGACACAAGTGTCAAGCATTAGTCTCATGACCGAATGATTTTCTCTCCATCCTTGTAGCTCTTGCATTGAGCCTGCAACTCAGGATCCAGTACTTCAATGACCCACTTGTTTTCTCTGGCTACTCTACCCGTTCTCGAAATGAGCCTTTTAGGCCTTTTTGTCATTGTTTTTGCTTCCATATTCCTTCATTTTTTTAATTTCACGCTGCAAAGATACTATCTTTTTTATGTATCATCCAAATTTTGGAGCAGTTTTTATTCCCCTTGCGGCTTGTGTCTCAGTATGTAAAAGATCGAATTATTTATTTTACGGGGGCGGACGTTCACCCGCCCCCGTGGATGTATTGTTGCGTCACTATGACGCATTAGGATAGATTATTGTGCAACTCTCTTAACAGCGCGGAGTGAACGCCCGAGGAAGCGGCCGACTTCGTAGTTGCGGAAATAATTGTCATAGATATTCGAGCGGAAGTATAGGGACCACGAATAAGCCAGCTTGTTTTCACTGAGCGACGACGACCAATAGGAGCCGTTCTCGCCAACGTGGCCGAGACCTTTATCGTTCCATTGACCTGCGGCAGGCAAGAAAAGCGTGGTGCCGCAGCCTTCTGCGGGGGTACCGCTCCAAGTGATGACGTAGCCGTTCAGCCCGCTGATGGCGCTAGATCCTTCAGGCTGGTAGTTTTCCTTCCATTCGCTGGTGTAGTTTTCGGTGCTTATTGCTGCACACAGCGCTGCCCACTCTTCTTTTGTGGGGTAATCTACACTCTTGCCCCATTGGGCTTGGACGGAATTGTCTTCGGGGTCAAGCACGAGTTTGTTGTCGGGACTGCCTTCGCCAACCCAGTTGCTGACCATGTCTGAGGGCATATATTTGGTGAATTTCGTGCCCTCTGTGTCTGCACAATAGGGACATGTGCCCCATGTCGGATCCACGCTGGAAGTGAATGGTGTGATGGCTGCCCACTGGAAGTAGCTACCGTACCAGGACTCCTTGGTAGCACCGTTGGTAGCGCCCACGTTACGGTCAGCGAAAAGAATCTTCTTGCCGTCAACCACGATGCCGAGGTCAACCCAGTTCACGTCTGTGGGCACCGCAGCCTTGTCAACAGTCTTGGCGATATTATAAACCTTGGCACCGATGGCATCTGTCATCGTATTGCCGAACGTGGAAGAGGGCTTCCAACCATCCACCCATACCAATGCATTGCTCAACATTGTGCCTGCTGCAACAGGAACCAAGAAGCTTACATTGCCCGTACCACTAACTGTACCAGAAGCGATACTGCTATAGTTGTTCTTCACGGTCACCGCCTTATTGCCAGACTCACCATCATTTAATGTCATGCTGATGTTGAGGAATGCCGTCCCCTGACTCAATGCAAAAGTAGCTGCGCCGAAGGTGCTCGTACCCATCAGATAGCTGTATTTTGAAACTGCCTCGGCAAGGTTGGCACAGATGCCGCCGTATTGTGGTGCAGCCTTATGGTTCGTGATCTGCACCACTTCATTATCAGCGCTCAACAGCGTGGCGGTGAGGGCTGTTTCAGCCGTGGGGGCCGTGCCCGAGTAGCTCAACTCGCCGCTGAAGGTGGCGGAACTGGTGCCTGAGCCTGACTGCATGGTGAGGGTTCCGTAAACTGTGCCGTCGGCATTGTTGATGTACAGTTTGTCGCCAGCCGCGAACACCAGGCCGGTGTAGGTGCCGTCGGCAAAGGCGGCGCGTGTGCCGCTCTCGCTCACGGTCACGCTGTATGGGATGGTGTTCACGCTCTGTGGCGTTGAAATCTGGTCGTCGTCACTGCTGCAAGAAGCGAGCGTCAGGGCCGCTGCCACTGGCAGCAAGGCCATCATGATTTTCTTTGTATTCTTCATAATGATGTTTTTTTAAGTTTTACGTTTTTGTTTTGATAATAGTTTTTTAGGTGGGCTTACTCGGAAATGTTCTCTGTTCCGCTCATGCTGCCCAACGTTGCGCTTCCGTTCAGATCGCCGAAGCCCTGCTGACCCTCCATGCCGCCCAATGTGGCGGTAGCTGAGGTCGGAGAGGCCTTTTTACTGAGCTTGCGAGGAACAAAGATGAGTTGTCCCTTATTGGGTGTACCTCGGAATGGTTTATCATCATTACTGTCAATGGTCGTTGCGCTGGGGCCTTCATAGATTTCTCCGTCTTCAGTAATAACGATCAAATGATAGTTGACTTTCTCGCTGTTGTTTGCTCCTGTCTGCAAGGCGACAAACAATTCACCAGGATACTCTCCTTCTTTTTTCTCAGGACTGATGATGATGTCACCGTAAGACTCTGTGCCTGCGGCATCCACTGAAGTGACAAGCCGACCAGTGTAGCCTGTGACAGGGTCGGCCGAAATTGTCAGTTGCTTGGGGTGTAACCGGTTCCCCTCCTCATCCATCAGTCGAAATTGGACATAGAACTGCTGGTGGCTCATGTTGGCTTCTTTCAGCGTAATCTTTGTGCCATCAATCTTGTCAATCTGAACTGAGGTCTTTTGGTATGAGAAACGAGATGAGAGGTCATTGATGGTTCCTTTCTGATGCACGTCAGGGTTGTAGGAACGGGCTCTTGTGGGCAGATATAAATCCAATTCTTCGTTCACTTCGAACTCTCCGGTCAGATTTCCGCTCAGGACTGCTGTCAGTTTGAACTGGGCGTCCTTGTTCTCGTTGGCATTATCCGTCACCAGTAATGTGCCGACTTCCGTTCCGTTTTTCTTGTACACATGAACTACATCGCCCTTGTCCCACAAGGTGACGTATCTTGCCGAGTTACCACCATAGAACACGGCACGAGTTCCCTCGTCAATAGGATCCAAACCTTCGATTTTTTCCTTTGAAGCTACAATCGTTGCCTCATAGGTCTTGGATGGGTTGGTGGGGGGAACCTCGTCATCGCTGTTCGAGCAGCCTGCAAGCAGAGCCGCCACGACAAGCAGCGATGGTAGCAATTGTTTTTGTTTCATAAGCCTGTTAGATTTACGTTAATAATAAAATGAATTGATGTTGATAGTCTGTCTTTGTACAATCCGCTAAGGTTTACGTTCCCATATGTCCTCATCATCCTCAACATCGAGTCTGCGAGACCATTGTTCTATGTCACCGCCGGAGTTGCACAGAGGAAGCGTTGACTTCATGCATTGGTGCACCCGCATGGCAGGCACCTCATAAACTTTCTTTTCTTTTTCCATGATGTTGTTTGTTTTAGTTAATAATAAGAAAAAATTAAACAATATGAGAGTTTTTGCATATTGGCGGCAAAGGTACGGCGTAATTTGTTAACAAAAAAAAAAAAACGTTAATTTTCTTTAATTAAAAGTTAACAAAAACATGAAAAAAGGGCAAAAATGCCCCGAAACGCCCATAAATAAAGGAATTTACGGGCATCAAAGAAAAAAGAAAAAAATACGGATGGTTCGCGCTATTTTATTTCAGATGGTCCTCAAAGTACCGCGTGATGGTATTGTGCAGGTGCACACGGTCGGTACCCATCATATTGTGTTCGTCGCCAGGATAGGTGAAGAGGTCGGGATAGGTGTCGGCATCAATGCAGGCACGCATGAAAGACAAAGTATGCTGAGGCACACAGATAGGGTCGTTTCCTCCGTAGATGACGAGGAGACGACCTTTTAAGTTCTTGGCTTTGTTCAAGAGGGAGGTCTTTTCGTAACCTTCGGGATTTGTCTGTGGGGTGTCCATGTAGCGTTCGCCATACATGACCTCATAGAAATGCCAGTCGATGACGGGACCTCCTGCCACGCCCACCTTAAAGACATCGGGATAGGTCGTCATGAGGCTGGTGGTCATATAGCCTCCAAAACTCCATCCATGTACACCAAGGCGGTCACCATCCACATAAGGAAGGCTTTTGAGGAAATCCACTCCACAAAGTTGGTCTTTCATCTCTTCCACACCGAGTTGGCGGAAGATGGCTTGTTCGAAAGCAAGTCCACGATGCTCGCTACCCCGATTGTCGAGGCAGAACATCACATAGCCCTGCTGCGCCATCCAAATGTCCCAACCTCGTACGCCCCAATGGCGAGAGGCATCGATATTGTGGGCATGAGGTCCTCCATAAACATAAACCACCGCAGGGTACTTCTTCGATGGGTCGAAGTCGGTGGGCAGGATGAGCCGGTAATAGAGGTCGGTCACGCCGTCGGCAGCCTTGATGGTACCAGTTTTGATTTCTGGCACTTGGAAGGCATCCCAAGGGTCAGCAGCCGTGAAGTAGTTTAGATTTGAGGGTTTAGAGTTTAGAGTTGAAACAATGTCAATCTTTCGGGCAATAACAGGTGAAGAAAAATTGTCAACGAAGTAATTACCTGACTCGGTGAGGGTGGCATTATGCCAACCTGTTGCATCACCAAGGAGGGTACGTTTCCCCTTCATATCGACACTGTAAACATTCTGCTGCAAGGGGTTTTGTTCGTTAGAGGTGTAGAGGATGGTCTTCTGTGCCTTGTTGAAACCTAACACGCTGAGCACCTCGAAAGAGCCTGTGGTGAGTTGTTTGAGGCATTTCCCCTCTACATTATATAAATATATATGGTTATAGCCATCTTTGCGGGTTTGATAGATGAACTTCGAGGCGTCCCAAGGCAGAAACTGAATCGGATTGAGGGGCTCGAAATATTTCTCGTTGTCCTCCGTGAAAAGGGTACGGATTTTCTCCCCCGTAACGGCATCGTATTCATCAAGTGAACCATGATTCTGGTCGCGATTCAGTTCAATGAGATAAATTTTCTTGCCATCAGGCGACCATGCGATGTTGGTGAAATAGCGGTCAGTGGGGTCTCCTGTATTCAGATAGATGGTCTTATCCGTCTGAGGATTGAAGATGCCCACATAAACCTTGTGCGATGTCTCACCTGCCATCGGATAAGGGTCTGGTGCGGTAGTGGCACATCTCGAAGCCTCATCGAGAGTTTCGTGAGGTAGAATGATATTCACTTGTGGATATTTCGAGACCATACTCTGATCCATTTTGTAGAACGCCAAGAGAGTGCCATCAGGATTCCAGAAGGTACCTTTGGAGATGCCGAATTCATCACGATGCACACTCTCGCCATAGACGAGATCAATACTGCCATCGGAAGAAACCTGATGGGTCTTTCCATCAGCCGTAAGAACGAAGAGGTTATGATCTATGGTGTAGGCGTATGAACGAGAATCCTTTTGCCAATCCTCATGGCTTGCTTTGGGGTCGAGAGTAGCTTGCCATACCACTTTCTTCGATTGCCAATCAATCAGGGTGTACCTACTGCTATCGGAGATGAGAACGAGGGATTTTTCCGCATAGGGGAAGGAGGTGTTATATAAGTGACGAACGAACTTTCGGTCAGCAGCTTGGAGGATTTCATTGATTTGTTCGAGCGTGACGAGCGTTTGGACAGAGCCATCCTTCTTGTTGACGATGCGACACTCGTGGATATCCTGCTCTATACATTCATCACCCCACCAGGTAAGGTATTTGTTCTCTGGAACGGAATTCCGATAGTAAGTGAATCCGCCAGGGATGAGGTCGTTGATGGTGAAGGATGATTTCTGTGCCATAAGTGGGAGAATGAAGAGGATTAAGATGGAAAGGGTAATTGTCTTTTTCATTGTTTCTGTTCTTTTGGAGGTAGGATTTCTCGAAGGGGAATAAGCACGAAGTCACGTTTGTCCATGAGCGGATGAGGAATCGTGAGTCTGGGTGTGCTGATGTGTAGGTCATCATAGAGAAGGATGTCGATGTCAATGATGCGGTCGTGGTAGATGGGACGAGAAGTATGAGGTGAGAGGTGTGAGGTGGATGTTGACTTCTGGGTACGTCCCATGTCCCGCTCAATCTTTTGGGTCTCGTCCAACAGGGCAAGAGGTGCAAGTTCGGTATCTACCCGCACAGCTGCATTGAGGAAGGTGTTCTCGCTTTCGTATCCCCACGGTTCAGTGGAAAGAAAAGCGGATTGTGCCCTGATTGGACCAATCCGCCTCTCTATTTCCGTGATGGCGGACATGAGGTTCTGCTCTTTGTCGCCTAAATTTGTACCGAGTGAAAGATAAACCGTATGAAGCATCAGTCAATAATCAGCATAGCGTCACCGTATGTGCCAAACATATAGTCACCTTTGAGGGCTTCTTTGTAGGCATTCATCACTACATCATAACCACCAAAAGCCGTAACGAGCATGAGCATAGTGGAGAGTGGGGGTTGGAAATTGACGACAAAGGCATCGGCCACCGTAAAGTCGTATGGTGGGAAGATGAATTTGTTGGTCCATCCCTCAAATTCCTTGATGAAACCGCCAGGACCCACAGCCGTTTCAAGGGTACGTAAAGTGGTGGTACCGACAGCACAAATTTTATGCCCATTCTCCTTGGCTGTATTCACAATGTCGCAAGCCTCCTTGTTGACAAAAATCTGCTCAGAATCAGTCTTGTGCTTAGTCAAATCTTCCACATCAATGCTACGGAAGTTACCCAAACCCGCATGAAGTGTGATAAAAGCCTGTCCGATACCCATAATTTCCATGCGCTTCATCAATTCACGAGAGAAATGAAGTCCTGTGACTGGCACTGTAACTGCACCCTCATGACGTGCGAAGATGGTCTGGAAACGCTCATGGTCTTCCTCTTCTGCAGGACGATGCATACGAATGTCATCAGGAATGGGCGCTTCACCAAGATTATAAAGCGTCTGTTTGAACACATCATGAGGTCCATCGTAAAGGAATCGGAGGGTACGTCCACGCGAGGTAGTGTTGTCAATCACTTCAGCCACCAATGACTCGTCGGGACCGAAATAGAGTTTGTTGCCAATACGAATCTTGCGGGCAGGATCAACCAGCACATCCCAAAGATGAAGATTTTCGTTGAGTTCACGAAGAAGGAACACCTCTATGCGAGCACCTGTCTTTTCCTTGTTGCCATAAAGACGTGCAGGAAACACCTTCGTGTCATTGAAAACAAAAGCATCGCCCTCTTCAAAATACTCAATAATTTCCTTGAAAAGACGGTGCTCTATCTCACCCGTCTTCTTATGCACCACCATAAGCTTTGCCTCATCTCGGTTGTAGAACTTCGTTTCGGGATTGTAAGTGCGAGGATAAAGTGCAATCTTCTCGTCAGGGAGTCTGAACTTAAATTGTGAGAGTTTCATATATGTTGTTTAGTTGATAGTTTTTTCGTTGAGGTAATTATTATTTTATTCTTTTTCTAATGCCTGTTGTTCGAGCCATTGGGGAAACTGTTCAATGTCCATGCAGTCTTGAAGGGTATATTTCCCAATACGGGTACGAACCAATCCCGTAAGGTAGGCTCCCGAACCAAGCGCCTGTCCGATGTCACGTGCCAAAGCTCTGATGTAGGTTCCCTTACTGCACACCACGCGGATGGTCAGCGAGAGGTGGGTTCCTTGGAGGTTGTCACGCTGATACTTGATGCGTTCACGAGGGTCAGCACTGTTGTCAACAACTTCATTTTCCACCTCACCAAAATGCAGTATTTCCAGTTCGTCAATGACCAGTATTTTAGGCTTCAACTCCACCTCTTCACCTTGTCGGGCATATTTGAAAGCGCGTTTTCCATCTACTTTCACCGCAGAGAACGAGGGTGGCACTTGTTCTATGCGTCCTACAAACTCTTTGAGTTTTTCCTCCACCAACGCATTGGTGATGTGCTCTGTGGGGTAAGTGGCATCTTCTACCGTCTCCATATCGAAAGAAGGTGTGGTGGCACCCAATTTGATGGTAGCTACGTACTCTTTCGTATGTGCCTGTAATTCGTCAATGAGTTTGGTGCTCTTGCCTGTGCAGATGATGAGAACACCCGTAGCCAATGGGTCGAGAGTGCCTGCATGTCCCACCTTCAACTTTTTCACACCCAACCGATGCGAGAGTTCACCCCGCACTTTTGCCACCACATTGAAGGATGTCCATCGATAGGGCTTATTGAAGATAAGTATTTCACCTGCTTGGGGATTCATTCCTTGCTGAAAGAGTTATGAGATAGTAAGTTCCTGGCCCATCAAGAGCATGGCGAGAATAAGACCTCCCACGATGATACGATACCATCCGAAAGCCTTAAAACCATACTTCTGAACAAAACTGATGAAGAACTTGATGGCAAGCAAGGCCACCACGAAAGCCACCACGTTGCCAATGATGAGCGTGTCGAGGTTATTCATAATCAGTTCTGAACCGCCTTCCTTGAAGAGTTTGTATAGCTTGTAAACCGTGGCTCCAAACATTGTTGGCACTGCCAAAAAGAAGGAGAACTCAGCAGCGTTCTTACGAGTCAGCTTCTGAGACATGCCACCTACGATAGTTGCCATTGAACGTGATACACCTGGTATCATGGAGATACACTGATAAAGACCAATCATGAAAGCTCGCTTTTCAGTCAATACGGTATTGTCACTGCCCTTGTTGAATATTTTGTCGCAGAACAACATGAACACACCACCGATGACCAGCATAATAGCTACTACTTCGACACGTTCCAATAGGGCGTCAATGACATCGTTGAAGAGCAAACCCAGCACAACTGCTGGAATGAAGGCTATCAAGAGTTTCCAATAGAAATCAAACTTATGGATCAACTTCTTGAAAGCAGGCGTTCCCTCGGGAACGGGTTCCCTATTGAGCCGGAAGAATCGTTTCCAATAAAGACAGACCACTGAGAGAATGGCACCAAACTGAATAATGAAAGTAAATGCCTTGACAAATTCAGTGCTCTCCACTCCCAAAATGTTTTGGGCAATAATCATGTGTCCTGTCGAAGAGACAGGCAGGAACTCTGTGAGTCCCTCCACAATCGCAATAATAACGGTCTGAATCCAATCCATTAGTTCTTAGTTTTTACTGTTTTAGGTGGCCAAAGGATTGCCACAATCTCAAAGAGGAAACCAAAAAGACACACCATCGGAGCTACTTTTGTACGCATATCACTAAAAATGTCTGGATTAAATGCTTCCTCCGTCGTTGCATCGCCCGACATCATGATGAAACCGATGATGATGATAATAAATCCTACCAAAAGCAGGATGTAGTTGATTTTTGTAAACGCAAAGTTCTTCATTATGATTAAATAGTTTAATGCTTAAATGAATAATAATCGCCCAATATGCAGTTGATTAAATATAATACAGATCATTACTGCTCATCTTCAGATACTTGTTCAGCGAGAAGAGCGTACACAAATAGGTGATGATGATGCCAAACAGGAACACTGCTGCCGACACAATAATGATGACCTTGAAGTCAATGACGGCTCCAATCTGCGGTTCAAAATTGTGCAGCCAGTAAAGTCCTCCTATCAGCAAACCATCAGCCAAGATAGCCGATGCTATGCCTAAGGTAAAACTCTGGGCTAAGAAGGGTCGGCGGATAAAGCCCCAACTTGCACCCACCAATTTCATCGTGTTGATGATGAATCGCTTGGAGAAGATGGTCAGACGCACCGTATTGTTAATGAGTGCAAAGGAGATGTAAGTGAACAATGCTGCTATAATCAACAAAATAATGCTTACTTTGCGGATATTGTCATTCACTGACTTAATCAAGTCTTTCGAATAAATGACATCCACCACATTCGGATTCCCCTTCAACTTCTTCACAGCAGAACTGATGCTGTCAGGGTTGGCATGTTCAGCATTGATTTTGATTTCGAAAGAGGCCGTGTAAGGATTCATCCCGATAAACTCTGTGGGGTCAATGCCCTGCGCCTGAATTTCCTCCTTCAATGCCTGCTCCTTCGAGATGTATTCCACACTCTTAGCATACGGTGCCTGTTTGAGCACATTTTCCATGCTCTTGATTTGAAGACTGTCCATCTCATCGCTAATCAATACACTCACATTGATATTCTCTTTTACATAAGTGGACAAATTGTGTGCTGTCAGGACAAAGAGCATAATGGTGCCCAGCAACACCAACACCAACGTGGTGCTGATAGCTGCTGTCAGAAACTGGGTGCTCAAAAACGATTGTCTTTTCTTACTCATACGTCATTCTTGGGGGAAATCGCCCTATGCGTGGGCTAGTTCGATACCTTTGAGGGTTGCTGAACTGGATTCAACTATTTTCACCTGCACGAAATCGCCAATATGGTGATTGCCACGATTGAATACCACCACTTTATTTTGTTCTGTGCGGCCAAAGAACTGCTCTTTGCTACGCTTCGATACACCTTCGACCAATACCTCGAATGTCTTTCCCACATCTTTCTTGTAACTTTCAGCCGAAAGTTCATTCTGCAAGGCTATCATCTCGTTCAGGCGACGAATCTTGGTTTCTTCAGGCACATCGTCCGGAAGATGCTTCGAAGCATATGTACCAGGACGCTCCGAATATTTGAACATAAACGCAGAGTCGTAACCACATTCACGCATCAAAGAGAGCGACATCTGATGATCTTCCTCCGTTTCTGAATGATAACCTACAAAGATGTCTGTGCTCAATCCGCAGTCAGGAAGGATACGACGAATGGCTGCCACACGATCAAGATACCACTCACGAGTGTATTTCCTGTTCATTAGTTTCAGGATACGATTGCTTCCACTTTGTACAGGCAGATGGATGTGTCGACAAATGTTCTTATGAGCAGCGATCACCTCCAATGTCTCATCACTCATGTCCTTGGGATGGGAAGTCGTGAATCGAATTCGCATCCCAGGAGCAGCTTCTGCCACGATGCCCAACAACTGAGGGAATTCCACTTCCCCACACTGGTAACTGTTTACATTTTGCCCCAATAACGTCACCTCCTTATATCCCTTCCGCTCCAAATCCTTCACCTCATTCAAAATACTATCCACCTCACGACTCCTTTCCCGACCACGGGTATAAGGAACAATACAATAATGACAGAAATTGTTGCAACCACGCATGATGCTGACAAAGCCACTGATATGACTGCCACACACACGCTCAGGAATAACATCACGATAGGTCTCCGTCGTGCTCAACTCCACATTAATAGCCTTCTCCCCTATTTCAGCGGCAGCAAACAGCTCTGGTAAAGACAGATATGAGTCGGGACCTGCTACAAGGTTCACATGGTGGTGTTCTATCAACTCTTCCCTCACCCGTTCAGCCATACATCCCACTACACCGATGATGAAAGCACGACCTTTTTTCTGCAAAGCATACAATACTTCTAATCGGTTGTATATTTTATTTTCTGCATTTTCACGAACGGAGCAAGTGTTCAGCAACACGGCATCAGCCTCATCAATGGAAGCACAGGTCTCATACCCTGCCATTTTCATCACAGAGGCAATGACTTCACTGTCCGCCACGTTCATTTGGCAGCCATAAGTCTCAATGAAAAGTTTCTTCATTAATGAATTTGTACAAAAATCGGTGCAAAGTTACAAAAAATAATTCGTACCTTTGCACTCGAATTACAACTTTTTAAGAAAAAAGACGTGAGACTGAATTTTCAGAAAGACATTGCCAGCAACCAAGCCACTTTGCCCATCACTTGTGGTGTGGCCTTTCTGCTTTGGTTCGTGCAATCGTCTATCCAACAGCCCGCTTCCTTCTCCTCACCTGAATACGGATTGTGGCAATATGTTCCCGCTTTTCTTTTGGAAAGCTATTGGTCGCAGGTTATCAGTGTTTCCTGTGCCGCTTTGGCCGTCTATATGATGGCCGAACTGAACAATGCCCATGTACTGTTGAGAGTGAGTTCGCGCATGTTGAGCAGTATGTTTGCTATCCTGCTGTGCTTAGTCGTCATGGGGCACACATTTCAGCCTGGCACTGTGGTGATGATCTTCTCACTGCTGTCTCTCTTCCCCCTCTTTTCCACCTATCAGGCACCTAGTCCCCTACTATCGTTCCTTATCTATTTATCCCTGTCTGTGGCATCGCTGACATTTCCCAAACTTCTGTGGATTGTTCCCATCTATTGGATTATCCAGAGTATTTTCCGTGCCTTGTCCCTGCGGTGCTTCATCTCCTCCGTTTTGGCAACACTACTCCCCTACTGGATTTATGGTGGCATTGCCATTCTGACAGGTTCCATGCCCATTTTTGTGACCCACATCCAGACAATCATACAACATCAGTGGTTCGACTACTCCGCATTACACCTACTCGACATCCTCATCTATTTGTTTGTTGTGCTATTGTTCTTAACGGGTACCATCGATTTCATCATTAATCAATTCTTAGACAAGACACGCACCCGCATCATCTTCAATGCAACAATTATCCACGGATTGTTTGTAACCATCTGGATAGGTGTGCAGCCACAATACTTCTCCACCCTCTTCCCCATGCTTTTGATTAGCACAGCTATCCTCTTTGGGCACTTCTTCACACTTACTCACACGAAATTCTCCCACATTTACTGCATCATTCTAATGATGCTGGCTGTGCTGTTGTTAGTGGTGCAATACCTGCCAACCTATCTCCTTTCTCACCTCATACCTCATACCTCTAACCTCTAACCTCTACCCACCATGGACTCTCTCAATCAATTCTTCATAGAATACGGCTATATCGGCATGGCGATGGCATCCTTCCTTGCCGGCACCTTTGTTCCTTTCAGTTCTGAAGTGGTCATGGGCACCTTGCTCGCTACCACAGGAATGGATCCAATACTTACTATCATCAGCGGCACCATCGGTAATGTGTTAGGTTCCATGTTCAATTATTTCATCGGACGCATCGGCAGCATCGAACAGATTTCACGTTGGATGCACATCAAGGAGCGTCGTCTTCGCAAAACCCGTGATTATGTCGAAAAAAGAGGTTCTTGGATTGCCGCCTTTTCCTTCCTTCCTATCTTTGGCACAGCCATCTCCATTTCCCTTGGCATCTTGCGTGCCAATGTCTGGGGGGTTGTCCTCTGGTCCACTGTCGGCAAACTCCTCCGATACATCATCTTCATGATTCCCGTTCTTTCAATGCGTTGATATATGACGGAATAAACAGGAAAAGTCAGAAAAAAACATCTTATCGCAAAAAAACTTCTGACTCCTCACCTCCAACTCCCAACTTTTAATTACCTTTGCAACATCAACACTAATTCACTATGACGAAGAAATACGATTTCCTCATTATCGGCTCTGGTGTGGCTGGTATGAGTTACGCCTTGAAGGTGGCCGAGGCAAAGAAAGGAAAGATTGCCATCATCTGCAAAACCAGTCTTGAGGAGGCAAACACGGCAAAGGCTCAAGGTGGCATCGCTTCAGTGACAAACCTGCTGGTCGATAACTTCGAGAAGCACATTGAGGACACCATGATTGCGGGTGACTGGATTAGCGACCCCGAGGCGGTGAAGCAAGTGGTGATGGGTGGTCCTGCCGGTATCAAGGACTTGGTGCGCTGGGGCGTGAACTTCGACAAGAAAGAAGATGGTTCGTTCGACTTGCATCGTGAAGGCGGTCACTCCGAATTCCGCATCCTGCACCATGCTGATGACACAGGTGCTGAAATTCAGCGCGGACTGATGGAGGCTGTGAGAAATCACCCCGACATCGATGTGCTGGAACATCATTTTGCAGTGGAGATTATCACCCAGCACCATTTAGGCATCCGTGTGACCCGTCGTACACCTGACATCGAGTGCTTCGGTGCGTATGTGTTGAACCCGAAGACGGGCAAGGTGGACACCTATCTGTCGAAAGTGACGCTGATGGCTACAGGTGGTACAGGTGCTATCTATGCCACTACTTCCAATCCCAACATCGCCACAGGTGACGGCATTGCTATGGTGTATCGCGCCAAGGGAAAGGTGAAGGATATGGAGTTTGTGCAGTTCCACCCAACGGTGCTCTACAACCCTGCCGAGACCCATCCCGCCTACCTCATCACGGAGGCGATGCGTGGTTATGGTGGCATCCTGCGTTTGCCCAATGGCGAGGAATTTATGCAGAAATATGATGAGCGTCTCAGTCTCGCTCCTCGTGATATTGTGGCACGTGCCATCGATAAGGAAATGAAGATTCACGCCCTCGACCATGTGTGTCTGGACGTGACCCATAAAGACCCTGAAGAGACCAAGCACCACTTCCCTAACATCTATGCGAAATGTCTGTCCATTGGCATCGACATCACCAAGGACTACATTCCTGTCGCTCCTTCGGCTCACTATATGTGTGGTGGTATCAAGGTGGATTTGGACGGCCAGTCGAGCATCAAGCGTCTGTATGCTGTGGGCGAATGCTCCTGCACAGGATTGCACGGAGGCAACCGTTTGGCATCCAACTCCCTCATCGAGGCAGTGGTATATGCCGACGCGGCAGCCAAGCACTCTTTGGAGGTAATTGACCAATATGATTTCAATGAGAAGGTGCCTGCTTGGAACGATGAAGGTACGATGACGAACGAGGAAAAAGTGCTTATCGCACAAGATGTGAAGGAAGTGGGACAAATCATGTCCACTTATGTGGGCATCGTTCGTTCCGACTTGCGTCTGCACCGTGCTTGGGAACGTCTCGACTTACTTTACGAAGAGACTGAACACCTCTTCAAACGTGTGAAGCCCACCCGTGACATCTGCGAACTCCGCAATATGATCAACGTCGGTTACCTCATCACCCGTCAGGCGCTCGAACGTAAGGAAAGCCGAGGTCTACACTATACCGTGGATTACGCCAAACATGCGCTGGACAAAAAATAATCTTCAACAACTAATAATGAACAACTAACAATGAAAAGGATACTATCACTCTTTATTCTTATTTTTTCACTTTGTTTTTCCATGCAGGCTCAGGATATGACCCTGCCGATGGACTCAGCAGTTCGCAAAGGGGTGTTGCCCAACGGACTGACGTATTATCTGCGTCACAACGAATGGCCTGAAAAGCGCGCTTTTTTCTACATCGCACAGAAGGTGGGTTCTATTCAGGAGGATGACAACCAGCGTGGTTTGGCACACTTCCTTGAACACATGTGTTTCAATGGTACCACCCACTTCCCAGGCGACCACCTGAAACAGTACCTCGAGACCATCGGTGTGAAGTTCGGCGAGAACCTCAACGCCTACACCTCCTTCGACGAGACCGTGTATAACATTGATAATGTGAACGTGGAAACCCCTGGTGCGCTCGACTCCTGTCTGCTCATTCTCCACGACTGGAGTCATGATCTCCTGCTCGAAGGTGACGAGATTGACAAGGAACGTGGTGTCATCAACGAGGAATGGCGTTCGAGAAGTTCTGCCATGATGCGAATGTATGAGAAGGCACTCCCTGTCATGTATCCTAACAGCAAGTACGGCAACCGTCTGCCTATCGGCACGATGGACATCGTGATGAACTTCCCCTACGAAGACCTGCGCAGCTACTACCGCAAGTGGTACCGTCCCGACCTGCAAGCCATCGTGATTGTGGGCGACATCAGCGTGGAAGAGATGGAGCAGAAGATTAAGACGGTCTTCTCTGACATCCAACCAGCCGCTCCCGATGCTGCCAAGTTCGAATATTATCCCGTGCCCGACAATGCTGAACCGATTGTCTCCATCAATAAGGACAAGGAGCAACGCAACAACTCCATCAACTTCATGTGGAAGACCGAAGCCTTCCCTCGCGAGATGAAGAACAGCCCCACTTATTTCATCTTCAGCATTACTGCCAACGCGATGTCGAGCATGTTCAGCGAGCGCATCCGCGATATTCTCCAGAAGGAGAACGCGCCGTTCTTGGGTGCCAACTTCGGCTATGGCGAATTCTTCGTCTCCAAGACCAAGGAGGCTTACAGCGCCAGCGTCACCTGCGAGGACAACAAGTATGAGGAAGGTGTCAAGGCGCTCTACCGTGAGATTCTCCGTGTGAAGAAATATGGCTACACTGCTGCTGAATATGAGCGATACAAATCCAGAATCCTCTCATCACTCGAAAGTGCTTACCTCCATCGCGACAAGGTACAGAGTGGCAATTATGTAAATGAATGTATACGTCACTTCCTCGACAATGAGCCAATGACGGGGATTGAGTGGGAGTATAACACCATGAACCAGCTGATTCCAGCCACCACTGTGGATATGGTCAACCAGTTCGCACAACAAAAGCCAGACGGAAACTTCGTCGTGGCAATGTTTGCAGCTGACAAGGAAGACAACATCCTGCCCACCCAAGAAGACCTCTTCAAATGGATGGCAGAGGTGGAAGCAGAGAACATCGAACCGCTGAAAGAAGAAGCAAACGATGAGCCACTCATTGCCAAGATGCCAAAGCCTGGCAAGGTGAAGAAGATTGAGGACGACAAGTATGACGCCAAACTCATCACCCTCAGCAACGGCATCAAGGTGCACGTGAAGAAGACCAACTTCTCACCCAACCAAATCAGCATGAGCGGACACAGTTGGGGTGGAACTTCTTTGTACAGCGAAGATGAATATGACCAGACCGACAATATCAATTGGGTGGATGTCGGTGGTTGGGGTAACTTCAGCACGACCGAGTTGAACAAGAAAATGGCAGGTAAGCAGGCATCTGCTTACACCTATGTCGGCACCGACAATGAGGGTGTCTCTGGTTCTTGTGTGAAGAAGGACTTTGAGACCATGCTGCAACTCACCTACCTCCATTTCACGGCGCCTCGCAAAGACCTTGAAGCCTACAACTCCAACATCCAGCGCAGTAAGGCAAATATGAAGAACGCTGAACTTCAGCCGACAACCGCTCTGCAAGACACGATTGCCAAGGTTGTTTACAACAACCATAGACGTGCCCTCCGCACCAAGCCCGAAGACCTCGATCGTATCAACTACGATCGTATCATTGAGATTTATAAGGAGCGCTTCGCTGATGGCGACGACTTCGAGTTCTTCATCGTGGGCGACTGCGATGCCGACACCATTGCGCCACTCTTGGCAAAATATCTCGGTGCCTTGCCGACGAAGAAAGGTTCTGAGAAGTGCGACACCATCGACTTCAAGATGGTGGACGGCATCCACAAGAATGTCTTCGAGAAGCATCAGGAGACCCCCAACGCTATTGTACTCTTCGTCTATCATGCACCGATGAAGTACAATCTCAAGAACTCCCTCACTTGTAGCATGCTCGACCAAGTGATGGATATGATGTACACAGAATCTGTCCGTGAGGATGAAGGCGGTGCCTATGGCGTGCCTGTGAGTGCAGGTCTAAGCCGCTACCCACAAGAGCAGGCAAGTGTGCAAATTCAACTGCCCACCGCTCCTGAGAAGCGTGAGAAGATGACCGCCATCGTCTATCAAGGTGTGGAGGATATGGTGAACAAGGGACCCAAGGAAGAATCTGTACAAAAAGTGAAGGAGTATATGCTCCGTTCCTATGATGAGGCATTGAAACAGAACGGCTATTGGATGAGCCAAATGACGAACTATGTGCTCTATGGTGAAGACAATGACGCCATCTATGTGGATACCGTCAACAGCATCACCGCTGCCGACATCCAGGAGATGGCTCGCCAAATCTTCCAAAGTGGAAACCTCATCGAGGTCGGCATGACTAGCCCAATGGAAGACGTCATCCAAAATCAAGAAGAAAAGTAAGATGAAAAAGATACTGTCACTTTTAACTATTAGTTTTTCACTTTTAGTTTCCCTTTCGGCACAAGACCCGCTACCTGTGCCCGTGATGCCCATCAGCAATTTCGCGCCACCAGCCACCCCTGACTCCACACTCACCGCATCACCTGACAATCAGGGTGCGGAGATAGCAGCATTGCCTTGGGGAGAACAAATCCGTACACGCCTTGACGCTTTTGCCAATGAGGCCAACCGTGCCCCCTACAATGTGGGAATCAGTGTGTTCGACCTCACCGACGACATCCCTGTGTGGAGCTACAATGCCCACAAGGTGATGCGTCCAGCCTCCACCCAGAAAGTGCTCACCGCCATCACCGCCCTCAGCGTGCTGGGTGCCAAGCATGAGTTCAGGACCCGTTCCTATTACAAAGGTACCATCGCGGCTGACGGCACCCTGCAAGGCGACATCTATGTAGTGGGCGACTTCGACCCTATGTACTCCCACGCCGACCTCAAGGAACTGGCACGTGCCATCCGTGACCTCGGCATCAAACGCATCAGTGGTAAAATTTACGGCGATTCCAGCATGAAACACGCTGACCTCTATGGTAACGGTTGGTGTTGGGATGATGTGCCTTCCAAATACGAACCTTACCTCTGTGCCTTGATGGTGGAACGTGGCAGGGAATATCCCAACTTTGGCACTTATTCCAAGAGTGCCTCCTTCCATCCTGCTGCTCACTTTGCCTATGCGCTCGGTCACGAACTGAAAAACCTCGGTATAACAGGCGTCAGCGCAAATATCGTACCCTATGGCACCCAAGAGTACACCAGTGGTGGACAGAACTTCCACACCAAGGTTCGCACCGTTGAGGAAGTGATGCAGCGCATGCTCAAGAACTCCGACAACCTCCATGCCGAGGCGGTCTTCTTCAAAATCGCCAATGCTGCGGCAGGCAAACGTGCTTCATGGAAAGATGGTGCCAAGCAGGTAGAAACTCTCTTGCGTCGTGCAGGAGTCACCATCGACAACAACATCGAAGTGGCAGACGGTAGTGGCGTGTCGCTCTACAATTACTGCACTCCAGACGCTCAGGTGGCAATGCTCCGCTATGCTTACCGCAATGCCTCCATCCTTCCTGTTTTCTACGGTTCTCTCCCCATTGCAGGTGTGGATGGTACCCTCGATGAACGGATGCAGTCAGGTCCCGCCTATCGCAATGTGCATGCCAAGACTGGCACCCTCGAAGGTGTCATTGCCCTCACAGGTTATGTGACCGCCTCCAATGGTCACCAACTTGCCTTCTCTATCCTTATCAACGGAACCCTCTCCTCCAAAGTCGCCCGCGACTACCAAGACCGCTTCTGTCAGGAATTGGCAAGATAAAAAACAAAAGGGGGATAACAAGAACAAAGGTGGGCACCGACTCTGCGTGCCCACCTTTGTTCATTTGTGCCTTATAAGGATTACTTCACATACACGGTCTTGCCATTATTAATATAGACACCTTTCTCTGAGGGCTTGCCTGGCAGTTTACGTCCATCAGTAGTGTACCACTCGTCCGACTGAACATCTGTTCCGTCCAGCAGCACATCTATATCCGTGCTGATTGGTTCTCCTATAGCGATGTTGATGTCCACGTCGTCAAATTGCACCCGCTTGCCCTCTATAGTAGTGAACTCGATGTTGCTGAGTTTAGCCTTCAATGGTTTGCCCACTTCTGTGTTGGCATCCGCAGCCACATTGATGCTCAACAATAGTCCTTCGGTGTCATCGAAAGGTGTGAGGGAGAACGAGATACAAGTGAAGACGCCCAATGCACTGGATGACAAGGAATGGTCGTCATAGCGGTCACCCTTCTCAAACGTGGGGTTCCCTTTCTTGTTCGTCACGAAACTGACTCCTTCGGGCAGTGTCAGTTGCATTTGGAAGGCAGTGAACTCTTGGTCGTTGTTCAGTTCAATGTCAACCGTGCCTGTTCCGCCTTGCGGAAGGGACACATCAGTCGCCACCACCTCGTCAGTGGCACTGGCTGAAAGGAAACAAGCCAGTAAAGCGAACATAAGAAACAAATTCTTTTTCATATCTTTAATCATTTTACATTATACATCTTACATCTTCCATCATCACCAATCTATCTCATCAAAATTTTCGATATCTTCAATGACAAACTCTCTCACATTTGCGTAAGAGGTTTCTCCGTTCAGCACCATCCTGACAATAGCCACAGCATCGGTGATGGTGATGTCGCCATCTTCGTTCACATCAGCCGCATTGCTTACAAAGTCTGCCGTGTCGTTGCCCAAGATATGGCTGACAATCACTACTGCATCGGTGATGGTGATGTCGCCATCGCCATTGGTGTCACCCAAAGTGAAGTCCTTGATGGTCAAAGTGGCGCTCGCATCAAGCGGATGAACGGCTTCACCGTCTTCAGTGGTCAGTTCGATGTTTCTGACGTTCAACCTATAGAGACCAGGCACCTGCTTCTCGTCCACGTTAAGCGTGAGGGTAGCCACAGCACCGCTGTTGCCGCTGAAGTTCTCATCACCCATAGAAAGCGCCGTCACTACATAGATGCCGCTAGCCTGCTTCTTGGCGGAAAGTACATGGTCTTCTTCTCGACCAGCTAACTTGCAGCTCGACCATGTGATGCCTTCTGGCAGTACCACCTCAAACTGGAAAGCAGTAATATTGTCCACGTTGTTCATCTCAATAGGAATCGTGATGCTCTTGCCTTGGTTAACCTTCTGGTCAGCCATCTCCATGGTGTTGGCATCTGCTTCCACTACGCCACCCTTGAAGATGCTCTCCGTCCAGCCCTTGGCGATGTAAGCATCGCGTGTGCCAGCAGGAACAATCAGTTTGCAGGTGTTATAGGTGTTGTAGAAGTTGAAAGCATTGGTTGCTAGAGCGAAGGGTTCCTGAATGTAGGAGACAACGGTCTGTACGTTCTGGCAGCGATCGATTGTTCCAGACGTAAGGTATGCCACCTCACTACCCAAGACGATGGTTTCCAAACTATTCAGTTCTCTGAAAAGAAACTGATCTGAGTAATAGATGCTACAATGAATATCCACTTGCCTTAAGTCACTGCCATTGAACACGGAAGGGTAAGTAGCGGAATAGTGGCTTTGCGCACCACTGAAACTCGTCACGCTACTGGGAATGTTGAGGTAGTCAAGCCCGTTGCAGTTCAAGAACGCATAATGTGCAATGGTTTTGATGCCTTCTGGAATCACCGTGTTGCGGCATCCAAGAAGCAGTTTGTTCGTTGCTGTCTCGATGAGTGCATTGCAGTTTTCGCGTGAGTCGTATTTACTGTTGCCCTTTACAACCACAATCGACCGCAAATCACCACAATTATAAAACGCCTGGTCGCCGATGCTGTTGACACTATTGCCCACCACCAGGTTCTGCATATCCGTACAGCTTCTGAATGCATACTGGCCAACAGTGGTGACACTGCTACCGATGGTCACGTTCTTCAGATTGGGGCAGTACTGGAAAGCACCCTCACCAATGGAGGTGACAGAATTTCCAATGACTACAGATGTCAAGTTCTTCCAATACTGGAAGGCGTAGTTGCCGATGGAGGAAATGCCCTCGGGGAAGACAAGGTCTGTCACTTCCTCGCCATTCAGTTTCAAGGTAGGTGCATAATAGAGCGGCGTTGACTTTTCGTTACCGAAGGACACCTTGGTCCATGCAGCCAAATCGGAGATACCCATCGAAGCCAATGCAGTGCAGCCATTAAAGGCATCCTTGCCTATGGAAGTGACGGTGCTGGGGATGTCCACTGAGGTCATGGCCGTGCAGTTCTGGAAGGCATAGTCACCAATGCTTGTCACTCCTTCAGGGATGGTCACAGAGAGCAAACCTGTGCAACCCTTAAAGGCATAATTAGGAATGGCGGCGAGGCCGCTGCTGAGCGTGACGGAAGTGAGGCCCGTGCAATCGAGGAAGGCTTCATAGCCGATGGAGGTGACGCTGTTGGGGAGGGATACAGAAGTTAAGTTCTTACAGCCAGAGAATGCATCGGAACCAATGGATGTGACACCGTTCGGAATGGAAACAGAAGTCAAGTAACTGCATCCCTCGAAAGCCCTGTCAGGAATGGATGTAACACCATTAGGTATCACCAAGTCTTTAACCTCTTCATCATTCACATACAGATGATGAGCATACCACAGTGGGTTGCCACCGCCGGAGAAAGCTATTTTGCACCATGCAGCCAAGTCGGTGATGTTGACCTTGTTTAATTTGGAGCAACCAGAGAAGGCATTATTTCCAGAGGACGTGATGCTGCCTGTAACATTCAGGGTGAGCATATTGGAGCAAGACTGAAAAGCAGACTCACCAATGGCTGTGCCTTGACCCTCGATGTTGACAGTAACGAGGTTGTCGCATAGATAGAAAGACTTAAGATTGATGGTAGTGACACTCTTGGGGATAGTCAATGTCCGTAGGCCATCGCAATTCTTGAAAGCAAGATTGTTGATGGTTTTCACACCATCAGGAATAACCAATTCTTTCACTTCGGCACCATTCAGATAGAGGTGGCGAGCCACATCCAATGGATTACTACCTGTACCATCTACTGCATACACTCCACACCATGCTGCAAGGTCGGTGATGTGTACAGCAGTCAATCTATCACAATAACGGAAGGCTTCGTAGCCAAAATAGGTGACACTGCGAGGGATGGCTACAGAAGTGAGATTTCTGCAGTAATAGAAAGCAAACTGTCCAATGGTTGTGACACGTTTGCCAAGGGTCAGCTCAGTCAAGGCATAACATGCCGTAAACGCATTGTCGCCAATGGTCTTGACATCATCGCCAATCACTACCGTTGCCAGATTATTACAATTGTAGAAGGCTTCGTTGCCTATGCTGGTGACGCCGTCAGGGATGGTAACAGCGGTCAGCCCTGTGCAGCCATAGAAGGCTTGGGCGCTGATGGTGTTGACGCTGCTGGGGATGCTGACGGAGGTCAGACCAGTGCAGTTCTTGAAAGCCTCCATGCCAATGCTGGTGACGGTGTAGGTAGAACCCATGTATTTGACGGCGCGTGGAATGGTGACGCTACCAGTGTAGGGGTTGTCACCATTGATGACAGTTGCCGTCAGGTTACTGTTGAGGAAATTGTAGTAGATTCCATCTATACAGTTTCCATCCACCAAGATGGGGTCGTCAGGCTCTTCCTCAATGGTCAGGGTACCAGCCACAAACGTGATGTCGTAGTTCTGTGCAGTAGCATCCTTCACTGTAATGGGGTAGGTGCCGGGGGCACTGGCCTTGGTGGCAGCGCAGATGAAGTTGGGCTGCTGAGTAAGAACATCCTCGTTCTCACCGTTCTTAAAGCCCTCGTAAGAGGCAGCGTACTCAGGCAGTGCCTGACCCTGTGTGATGGTATAATTGCGTGCCGTAATGGTGAGCGGAGCCTTGGTGATGGTCAGTTTGCCATTCACGAAGTTGGCATTGGGATTGCTCACGCTACCTCGACTGGCCGTGATGGTATAGATGCCAGCAGGAGAAGCGGCTGTGGCCTCACAGGTAAGGGTGGGCGTTCCGTTCAGTGTACCACCAGTCGTGTTGTAAGCGAAGACGGGATTGGTCTCGCCATACTCACGGGTGTAGCTCTTGGCTGTTACCGTCACAGCTTCAGCAGGATTGATGGTCAGCGTGCCTGCCTTATACTTGATGTTATAGTTTTGGGCATCCGCACCGCTTACAATGATGTTATACTCACCTGGTGTGTTACTCGTGGTGGCTTCGCAACTGAAAGTGGGCTGTTGGGTGAACACAGAAGCTGTCTCGCCGTTTTTGAAACCCGAGTAGATTACCTCGAAGGTGGGGAGTTGTTCACCTTGCGTGATGGTGTAGTTCTTGGCTGTGATGGTGAGTGGTGCCTTAGTGACGCTCAAGGTGCCATTCACATAACTGTCGTTGTAATTCGTCACCGTGCCCTTCGTCACCAAAATGTCGTAAGAACCGACAGGCGAAGTCGCCGTGGCTGTACAGGAAAGGGTGGGAGCACCATTCAACGTGGCACCGGTGGAGGTATATTCAAAGGTGGGATTAGCCTCACCATACTCACGTGTATAACTCTTGGCTGTCACAGTTACGGGGTCAGCCTCCACGATGGTCAGCGTGCCCTTGACCATAGTTATATCGTAGTTGGCAGCCGTGGCACTCTTCACGACGATGTCGTAGGAGCCTGGAGCACTGGCAGATGTTGCAGAGCAAGAGAAGGTGGGCTGCGTGGTCAGTATGGTCTCGCTCTCACCATTCTTGAAACCTTCAAAGTTGGCAGTGAAGGTAGGCAATGGATCGCCCTGTTTAATTGTATAACTCTGGGCGGTAATAGTCAGCGGAGCCTTGGTAATGGTCAGTTTACCCTTCACGTAACTGACGTTATAGGTGGTCACGCTACCCTGAGCAACTTCGATATCGTAAGTGCCAGCAGGAGAGGCGGACGTAGCGGTGCAGGAAAGAGCAGGCGTGCCTGTCAGTGTGCCTGTCGAAGTATATCCAAAGGTGGGGTTCCCCTCGCCATACTCACGTGTATAACTGTTAGCGGTCACGGTCACAGCATCGGCTTCTCCGATAACCAGTTGTCCTTCCACGAAGGTGATAGTATAATTCTGCGATGTGGCACCACTCACGGTAATTGGGAAGGTACCCTTAGTGCCTGACGAAGTGGCAGTGCAGCTAATGGTGGGTTGCGTAGTCAGCGCAGAGGCTGTCTCTCCATTCTTGAAGCCCGAGTAAGTCACTTCGAAGGTAGGCATCTGGTCGCCTTGCTTGATGGTATAGCTCTTAGCCGTGATGGTGAGCGGAGCCTTGCTGACCGTCAGCGTGAATTCCTTACTGAACTCTTTATAGTCATCGTTACCCACTTGCGATGCAGTGATGACGGTCTCGCCTGCTCCCTTGACAGTGAGTGTATTGCCACTGATGGTTGCCACACCAGTATTTTCACTACTCCACGTGAGCGTCAGGCCTTCATTGGTCTTGGCTGGGAGGGTCACAGCAGCATCACCATAGATCTTAGCCTCCAGCGCGGTCAAACTGAGTGTCTGCTCTGCACGTGGATCCATTTCGACGATACCACCCTTGAAGATATCCGTTGTCCAGCCCGCTGCGATGTAAGCATCCTTGGTGCCACGGGGCACATAGAGGATGCAATTGCTGGAGATGCCTTGGAAGGCATGGCTATTCGAGTTGTTGAGCGTGCAGGGAGGATTCATGTGGCAAGTCACGGAAGTGAGGCTGCTACATCCATACATGGAATAATCAGCGATGGTCTGTATGCCCGTGCCCAGTTCCAGGCTCTGTAGGCGTGTGCACTCCGAAAAGCAGTTGGTGGGGAGGGTCTGCACACCGTTGCCAACATTAGCAGTAGTAAGGCTGCTGCAGTTCGCAAAGGCAGACATGCCAATGGTCTGCACGGAGTTGGGTATGTCAATGGACTGCAGGGCACTGCCAGCGAATGCAGAACCTTCGATGGTCTTAACCTTGTCGCCTAATGTCACCACCGTCAATTTGGAGCAACCGTAGAATGCCTGACTGCTGATTGTGATGATGCTGCCGTCCAAGTTGATGTTCTCCAATGTGGTGCATCCCTCGAAGGCGTGCTGCCCGATGGTCTCGACCTTGCTGTCAAGCGTTACAGTATTCAGGTCTGTACAGCGATAGAAGCAGTAGTCGGGGATGGTTTTCACGCCGTTGCCGATGGTGGCATGGGCGAGATTGGAGCACTCACTAAATGCATAACTGCCAATGTTCTGCACAGAGTTGGGTATGTCAATGGACAACAATTGGATGCAACCATAGAAGGCCGAGGAACCGATGGAGGTGATGTTTTCACCTAAATTGATTTCGCTGAGTTTGGTACATCCCGAGAAGGCAGATGCCCTAATCTCTTCGAGCTGGTCAAACGTCACGCGTTGCAAACTACTGCAACCAGAGAAAGCCGAAGAACCGATTGAGGTGATGTCACCCAAATTGATTTTGCTGAGTTTGGTACATCCCGAGAAGGCATCTTGGTCAATAATTTCGACCCCTTCCCCCAATGTCACAGTCTTAATAGAGGAGCGATAAAAACAGTAGCTGGGAACCACTGAGATGTAGTTGCTGTTTATCGTCACTGAGGTCAGAAACTCGCACTCCTGGAAAGTGTTGGTGTTGAGGGCTTTCACCTTGTAGGTCTTGTCATTGTAGTCCACTGTTGCAGGAATTTCGATTGCTCCCTCATAGTTTTGTTCACCCTTGACCAAAGTGACATAGCGGTTAGCTGTGTCGGTGATTTTGTAGTAGAGCCCGCCAGCCTCGAAGTCGTAGTTGGCGGCGTACATGCCGATACTTGTGAACAAGACAACCAACAAGACGGCAGCTTTCTTTGAAAAGAGATGTTTCATAATCATAGTTCTTTTAGTATTAGTAGTTATCTGTTTTACATCAAAAGTGATTCAGAGTTGTCAATACTCGCCAATCGAATGCTGATAGGTGATGGAACTGACTTTCGCATTAGGTTTGAAATCGGCGACTTTATAAGGTATATCCGTATTATTGAGATCCTCGTCATTCACCTCATAAGTATAATGCCCGCTCGTTGCAAAGCATGTACCCTGATAATAGGTCTCCCACTCCATACGTTTCTTAGTAAATAATGTACGTGCGGAGTAACCAACATAGAAGCCTTCTTGTGTCTTGACAATGGAGGCAGAGCCTGCTTGTAGGGTAATGGAAACAATCTTGCCTGCATCAATGTTGGCACGGAAAATATTCTTACCAGCTTTGGTAAACTGGTAATACTCTACCGTCCATTCCCCATCCTCGTCTGCCATTGTTTCTGTTTTACGGGTGTACTTGTCATACAATCCAGAATAGGTGGCTGGAATGTTGGCAAATTTCACCCCAGTCTGCACAGGTCCCAACTTGCCATTCACGAGAGTGAAAGTTTTTGTAGCAGGTTGCGATATGCTTCTCTGTTGAACTTGTGTACGCTGTACTTGTGCCTGCAGAAGCATCGCTCCTGCCAGCATAATAAAACAAATAAGAATCTTTTTCATAGAGTTAGTTTTTGATTGTTATTATTTATATATGGTTATCAAACCAGTTAGCGTCCCCAAGGCTCAAAGGAACAAAGGTCATAATAGATTGTTCAGAGAATAGGCACAAAAGAAAGGCGTGAGCCTTTTGCCTCTTCTCTGTCTGAAGGTTCTGGACTGACCTGTGCGGAAAGAATTGGTGGAATAACAGCTCACACCTTCGAAGTATGGCATTACAGTACGAAACCATTGTGCATCATACAATCGAAGTGGAGCGAGTATCGTCCTTTCAGTCCGCACGAATCACTCGTGCTTCAACATTCCTGGTTGCGAATTGTCCAGATTCTCAGACAGGAAATAAGCGTACGCGCTTCCTAATATGTCTTGCAACCCGAAGGTTGCTTTCCGCCTTCAGCAACTCCAAAAAGTCACTTTCGGCGAAATCTCAGCGGCAAAGTAAGTGAATAAAAGTGAAACCAGCAAACTTTTTTCAGAAAAAATAAATATAAGGCTGGCTATTATCCAGCAGAGGCCGCTTATTTTCCAATAACCAACGCTTATTAATCAATAAATGCCACTTATTCCGAAATAAGCGTTGGTTATTGGGAAAAAAGAAAGCGCAAACAAATTTCTTCGTTTACGCTTTCCTTTTATACTCTTTTATTTCAGCAAATCCTGTCCGATGTCTTTTTGAGTTGGATGTAATCTTCCAAGAAAGAAACCACTTTCTCTGGCATCATACCAGTGACATTCAAAACGATGTCGTAATTGTGGGCTTCGAAGCGCGACACGTCAGCAACATGCTTGACAAAGGTGTTGCGCTCCTTGTCTATGCGATCAATTACCTGGGCTGCCTCTTTGGGGGTGAGATTCTGCTTCGTAGCGATACGGTTGATACGGGCATCACGATCTGCGATGATGAGCAGGTGCAGCGCATCGGGGTTTCCCTGAAAAATATGGAAACCTACGCGACCAATAACTATGCAACTCTCTTTTTCAGCCACCTCACGAAGAAGACGCGCTTCTGCGCTATAGAGTGCCATCGGTGTGACCTCAGAAGAAGGCCTTTCGCTGGTTTGGAAAGACCCAAACTGTTGATAAAAGTTGCAAATGTCATCCCACCAATGAGGATTCTTCGCCTTCACGCGATCCATACTTTCAATCGTCATATCATACTGTTCGGCAATGCGTTCCAAAATGGTGCGGTCGTAAACTTTAATACCCAACTTCTGACCGAGTAGGCGAGCAATCTCTCCACCACCGCTACCACACTCACGGTTGATGGTGATAATGATTTTCTGCTGATTCATCTGGCTTATGATTAATAGTTAGTATTTTTTATCTTATTTCAGCAAATCCTGTCCGATGTCGCGACGGAAGTATTTGCCTTCGAATTGTATCTTGCCAGCTTCAGTGAAGGACTTAACAAGCGCTTCGTTCTGGGTCTGACCATAGGAACTGACAGCGATGACACGACCACCTGCCGTAACCACTTGTCCATCCTTGAGGGCGGTGCCTGCATGGAAGACCACAGAACCCTCCACTTCGTTAATGCCCGTGATGGGGAAGCCTTTCTGGTAGGCCTGTGGATAACCGCCGCTGACCATCATGACACAGACAGCGGAACGAGGATCGAACTCCAAGGTGCGGGTGTCAAGATTGCCCTCAGCCACACCCTCAAGCAAATCTACGAGGTCGCTCTTGATGCGGAGCATCACGGTCTCAGTCTCTGGATCACCCATGCGGACATTGTATTCAATCACCACGGGGTCACCTGCCTTGGCATAGGCATAATCGCGATCCACCTTGATGAGTCCGAGGAAGATGAAGCCCTTGTAGTCGATGCCCTCAGCAGCCAATCCCTCGACCGTCGGTTTGACAATGCGCTCTTCCACCTTCTTCATCCAAGCCTCATCAGCAAACGGAACGGGAGACACGCTACCCATACCACCAGTATTGAGACCTGTATCGCCTTCGCCGATGCGCTTGTAATCTTTGGCTTCGGGCAGAATCTTATAGTTCTTACCATCGGTCAGCACAAACACAGAACATTCAATGCCAGAGAGGAACTCCTCGATGACAACCGTGGCACTGGCTTCACCAAACATGCCGTCAAGCATACCACGAAACTCCTTCTTCGCCTCTTCCAACGTAGGAACGATCAACACTCCCTTACCAGCACAAAGCCCATCGGCCTTCAGCACATAGGGAGCCTGAAGGGTTTCGAGGAAAGCAATACCCTCTTCGATGTTGGTACCGTTGAACGAACGGTAAGCCGCTGTTGGGATGCTGTGACGATTCATAAAGCCTTTGGCAAAGTCCTTGCTACCCTCGAGCACAGCACCCGCCTTGGAAGGACCAATCACGGGGATATCCTTCAGCTGGGCATCCTGCTTGAAAAAGTCATAGACACCCTTCACGAGCGGATCTTCAGGACCCACCACAACCATATCAACGCCATTGGTCAAGACAAATGCCTTGATGCCTTCAAAATCATCCGCCTTCACAGACACATTCTCACCCACCGAGGCGGTACCCGCATTTCCAGGTGCAATAAAAAGTTTTTCAATCTTTGGGCTTTGGGCTATTTTCCAAGCCAAGGCGTGCTCTCTGCCGCCGCTTCCAAGTAGGAGTAATTTCATATCTTTTTCTTTTTTTATTCTTTTTGGGTACAAAGTTAAGGAAAAGTTATAACTTTTCCCTACCTTTGCAACAAATTTTTATCCAACAATGTAAAAATGAGCGCGAAGACTCTTGCTAACACCTTGACACGAACCGTCGAAGAACTGGCACGACCAGAATCGTACAAGGATCTTTATCATGAGCACAACGACGGTGTGCCATTGCCTTCAGGCGAAGTGCTGCAAAAGATTATTGACCTTGCCCGTGGAATCATCTTCCCCGGCTATTATGGTCGTTCGTGCATCGACACAAACACGCTGAAGTATCACCTTGGAGTGGACATTGAACAACTCTACTCTCTCCTTGTTACACAGATTCAAGCAGGATTGTCCTTTTCGAACTTCGAGGAGGGCACGGCTGTCTTTGCGGCATATAGCCAGAACACCATCAATGTGGAAATGCGTCGCATGGCAGAAGAGCGTGCCGAAAAGTTCATCAACCACCTTCCAGAACTGAGACGGGTGTTGGCCACCGATGTGGTGGCAGCCTTCAATGGTGACCCTGCCGCCAAGAACTACGGCGAAATCATCAGCTGCTATCCTGTCATCAAGGAACTGACGGTGTATCGTATTGCCCACGAGCTCTGGAACCTCGATGTTCCCCTCATCCCCCGTATGCTGACAGAGATGGCTCATTCGGAGACAGGTATTGACATCCATCCAGGTGCCACGATTGGCGAGTACTTCACCATCGACCACGGAACAGGTGTGGTGATTGGCGAAACCAGTATCATCGGCAAGCATGTGAAGCTGTATCAGGGTGTGACCTTGGGTGCTAAGAGTTTCCCACTCGACGACAACGGCAATCCTATCAAGGGCATTCCTCGTCATCCTATCCTGGAAGACGATGTGATTGTCTATTCCAACGCTTCCATCTTAGGCAGAATCACCATCGGCAAGGGTGCCGTGATTGGTGGTAACATCTGGGTAACCCAGGATGTTCCTGCTGGAAGCAGTATCACACAGAAAAGATAAATTATGACTGAATTTAAGATAATCGCAAAGACCTTCCAAGGATTGGAGGAAGTCCTTGCAAAAGAGCTCATCAACCTCGGCGCCAACAACGTGGAGATTGGCAGACGCATGGTGTCCTTCACGGGTGACAAGGAGATGCTCTATAAGGCGAATTTCTGTACCCGTACGGCCGTGAAGGTGCTGAAACCCATCAAAGAGTTCCAGGCAACCGATGCAGACGAGGTGTATGAGGAGACAAAAAAGATTGACTGGGAGAGATACATGGACGTGAAGAGCACGTTCTTGGTCGATTCCGTTATCTTCAGTGAGAACTTCCGCCACTCGAAGTTTGTGGCATACCGTGTGAAGGATGCCATTGCCGACTACTGGCGTGAGAAGTCGGAGGGTGAACGCCCGAACGTGGTCATCAGCAACCCTGACCTCCGTGTCCATGTACATATCGCAGAGAATGACGTGAGCATCTCCCTCGATTCGTCAGGCGAAAGCCTGCATCAGCGTGGCTATAAGACTGCCACTGTACAAGCCCCGCTGAACGAAGTGCTGGCGGCAGGTCTCATCATGCTGACGGGTTGGAATGGCGAATGTGATTTGATTGACCCCTTCTGTGGATCGGGCACCATCCTCATCGAGGCGGCACTCATTGCACAGAACATCTACCCTGGCGTGTTCCGCAAGGAGTATGCATTCGAGAAGTGGAAGGACTTCGATGCCGACCTCTTCGACCGCATCTACAATGATGACAGTCAAGAACGGGATTTCGACCATAAGATTTACGGCTACGACATCAATCGCCAAGTGGTGCAGATTGCCACCGACAATGTGCTGAACGCAGGTGTGAAGGATATCGTCAGTGTGGAGCAGCGCGACTTCTACGAGTTTGAACAACCGCTCGATAAGGCCATCATGATTACGAACCCACCCTACGGTGACCGTATCACGACAGATGACATCTACGACTTGTACGAAACCATTGGCAAGAACTTGAAGCGCAACTTTACAGGCAACGATGCTTGGATCATCTCGCATCATGAGGAATTGTTCGACAGGATCGGTTTCCGTCCCTCCACCAAATATGCCCTGTTCAATGGTTCGTTAGAGTGTGAGTTCCGCAAGTACCAGATTTTCGATGGCAAACTACGTGAACGTCGTGAAGAGGGAATGGACATCAAGACAGATGAAGACCGCCGTCATAACCTCAAGTTCAAGCCTCACAAGAAGAATGAGGATGGCGAATGGGGCGGCCAACGTAATGGACGGAATTTGCCGACTGATGATGAGGGGCACTACTTCAAATCGAAACCCTTCAAGGAAAGACCCAAAAAGGATCAGCCTTTTGAAGAGGAAGTGAGCAGGAAATGGGGCAAGGACAGCCGTTGGATGCAGTTCGAAGCCGAAGACGAAGAAGAGGCAGAAATCATCAACCGCCACCTCGGCAAGTGGGGTGACCGCAAGATTTATGCCAACAGCTCACGTGATCGTCGACCTGCCCCCACACAAGGCGGGGGATTCCATTCGGAGAAGAAAGGAAGAGAGGAAAATGACCGAGAATCGCGTCAAGAAGCCAGGAAGGCATTCTTCTCAGGCACAAGCCCTAAGGCGTTTGGCGAGAGAAAAGCGATGGAAGAGGGTCGCAAAGGGAAACGAGACGAGAAACGTCCACGTCAAGATGGTGAGCGACCTGCTCGTAAATTTGACGGATGGAAAGACGGAGGTCGTCCGTCTCCAGATAAAAGGGACGGGAAGAAGTAAAGACGAAACGTAAAGTTTCCAAATTATATTGATGGCCAAAGGAAATCAACAAGCCTTTGGTCATCATTTGTTTTGCCTGTTCGGGCTTACCCCGGAAACCATGAATGACCCACGGTTGGGGTTCCCTACCCTCTTGTTTGCAAGTCATTTCGAGTTCACGATGGAGCATCAGCAATTCATCAAATGCTCTCACACAATGAATCACCATCGGCTTCTCCACCTCTTCTGCGATGGCAATCTGTGCACGGAAGGCTTCCATCTGCAAAGGCAATGCCTCACCCTTCGCTTTGTCTAAACCACACTCACCTATCGCCCACACATCTGTTCGTTGTGCCGCTTCACGAATAGAATCCACCTCCTTCCGCCACGCCGCTGTCACTTTCCACGGATGCAAGCCAATTGAGAGTTTCACTTGCACTGGATAGGAAGGCTGTAAATCTGCCACATCCACGTTCAGCAAACAGGACTCCTTATCTATATAATATGTGTGGAAATTGAACATTTGAGAGGTGTGAAATGTGGGGTTAGCGTTGAGAGTTTTAGTTATCGTCATCATTAAAGTTAAGGTTAAGATTACCGTTTACCAATGGAACTCATCGGGAACGGGATCATAACCACTTCCTCCCCACGGATGACAACGCAAGATGCGTCGACAAGCTAAATAGAAGCCCTTGAGAGGACCGTGCTTCTTAATGGCCTCGACAGCATAACTGGAACACGTGGGCGTGAACCGGCAAGTAGGAGGCAACAAAGGCGAAATGCAGGCACGATAGAAATAAATGGGGAGGAGAAGGAGATAGGAAAAGAAGGAGGAGAGCATAATTGAGGTGTGAGGTATGAGGTGAGAGATTAGGGTTTAGAGTTGAGGGGCGTCATAACGTTATAACCCACCTGTTCCGCGATTCGGATGAGCGCCTTCTTCATGCTCTTGTTGACAGTATAGAAGGTGGGGAGGGTGTCGGTGATGCATACAAAAGCGAGGGCAAGACGAAAATCTTTCCCTTCGAGCGCATTCCAAAGGACATGTTTATTGAGTCGATAAGCCTCACGCACCAACCGTTTCATGCGGTTGCGGTCAACTGCATGGCGGAAACGCTTCTTGGGCACAGACACCAAGATAGACACCATAGGCTTCTCATCATTTCCATTCTCCTCTTCCTTATCCATCTTCATATAAACAATTCGCAGGGGAAACGCTGCCATTGAAGCATTTCCTCCTGCGAATAGTTTATCGATAACAAGCTGGCTGGTAAGCCTTTCAGATTTCTTTAATTGGCAATTGACAATCATTTCAGCGTTTTAGCGTATGCCTCGATGATGGCAGGCACCGAACGGAGCTCTGGCGTTGGCTGATAGTCCACATGGATGCCAGCCTCTTCAGCAGCCTTGATGGTCTTTGTACCCAGACAAGCCACCTTGATGTCCTTCTGCTCAAAGTTGGGGAAGTTCCTAATGAGCGAGTGGATACCCTCAGGTGAGAAGAACACCAACATGTTATAGTCGAAAGCCTCATCGGGCGTAAAATCGTTGGGTAACGTATAGTACATCACTGCCTCATCGTGTTCCACGCCAATTTCATCCAGCATGCGACGCATATCGTCGGTGTGGGCTGAAGACTGGGGAACAAAGTAGGTTTCGTTGTGATGCTTGGCAATGATAGGCATCAAGTCCGTCAAAAGACCAGTCTCTGGGAAGAAGTTTTTGCGCTTGCGGTACTGCACATACTTCTGGATGTAGAGCGACACCTGTTCTGACACACAAAAATACTTCATGTCATCAGGGATATTCACACGCAATTCCTTACAAAGAACAAAGAAATGGTCTATTGCATGACGTGAAGTAAACACAATAGCCGTATGTCCAGGGATGGACACTTTCTGCTGACGGAAATCCTTAGCAGACATCGGTTCTATTTTGATGAAAGGCCTGAAAACGAGTTCTATGTTGTATTTCTGTGCCACCTCAAAATAAGGAGACTTCTCCGTCTGAGGCTTTGGTTGAGATACTAAGATCTTTGTTGCCATCAATATAATATATTATTTACTATAAAATTATCCCGAAACAATACCGCCAAATGCCCAAACACAAGAGTCGGTAACAATTCGACGGTGCAAAAGTACAAAAAATTTAGCATATAGCCATATTTCCTCACCCTAAAGTTAGCATTTAACTTATAAAAGAGCAGCAATTCGTACAAAACCAGTACCAAAATGGTACTTCTAATGACAATCTCTTCACGTAAATGAGCAAAGACATCTAGCAGTGTAAGGGGGTAAAAAAGAAAGGCTGTCAAGGCTGTCAAGAACAGGTAACCCTTCATCCATTGATGGCTCGATTCACGGTCAAAGAATGTCCAATTGACCACTGTGTACAAGCACATTTTGAGAAAGATGAAGACCCAACATGCCAGCAGACCTGCTGCGAACAACCAATAGGGCATGCCCATTGAGGAGATGAAACAGCTCCTTTCCATCCAACCGTCCAAAAAGATGCAGGAAAGGCTAAGAGCACTCACACAGATGAGCAGGAATCCACTGACTGCCTCTTCCGACGCATTCTCCACTTTCTCTCCCTCAAAAGTGCGTTGAGTGGTGAAGAAATTCTTCAAGCGAAAGAGCAAAGTCGCTCGACTTCTGTACAAAATAATGGCCAAGATGCAGAACAAAACCACCATGCCAACCACTAAGCCATCCTCATTCCCCACAACATAGTCACGCCCCTCAACTGGAACCGTACGATCAGGCAGAAGCACTCCTTGCTTGTACAGTTCCGTTTGCCGAAGGACACTGGAATCAGCAACCATCCATGAGCTGTTATTCATAAAGCTTAACGATAACCTTAACCCTAAACGCTATACTCTAAACGCTAAACGAATCCTCTCCTGATACTTCTCCGTCTCTTCCCATGGGAACAGCGTCACTTCTATCTCTCGGTCACCTTGATAGCGGTTGGTGAACTTCTTCACAACACGTTCGGTTTTTCTTCCGAAATGACCATAAGAAGCCGTTTCCTGATAGATGGGCTTGCGCAAGTCAAAACGCTCTTCAATGGCCTTGGGGCGCAAGTCAAACAACTTCCCTATCTCGGTGGCAATTTCGCCATCCGAGAGACTCACTTTCGCGGTGCCATACGTGTTCACATAAATGCTGACAGGCTGTGCCACACCAATGGCATAACTCAACTGCACGAGCATCTCGTCTGCCACACCTGCCACCACCAAGTTCTTGGCGATATGACGAGCCGCATAAGCTGCTGACCGGTCCACTTTGCTAGGGTCTTTACCCGAAAAAGCACCACCACCATGCGCACCACGACCACCATAAGTGTCAACGATAATCTTCCTACCCGTCAAACCCGTATCGCCGTGGGGACCACCAATCACAAACTTGCCTGTCGGATTGACGTGATATATAATCCCCTCTTGAAAGAGAGCACTCACCTTTTCATTCCCAATCTCAGCAATCACCCTTGGGATAAGGATGTTGATGACATCCTCCCTGATGCGTGCCAGCATCTTCTCGTCAGCTTCCTCCTGCGTAAGCCCATTCTCCGCAGTCGGCACAATAAACTCGTCGTGCTGGGTGCTCACCACAATGGTGTGCACGCGCTGGGGCTTGCCATTATCATCATATTCAATCGTCACCTGGCTCTTGGCGTCAGGACGCAGATACGTCGCCTCCTTGCCATTCGGACGGATGTAGGTCATCACCTTCCCCTCTCGGCGAATAGTTGCCAACACCCTCAGAATGCGATGCGAGAGATCAAGCGACAACGGCATGCAGTTCTCCGTCTCATTCGTGGCATAACCGAACATCATGCCCTGATCGCCAGCTCCCTGCTCCTCAGGGTTCTCACGCTCCACACCACGATTGATGTCACCACTCTGTTCATGGATGGCATTCAACACACCACAACTCTCACCATCAAACTTATAGGCAGACTTTGTATAGCCTATCCTGTTGATGGTGTCGCGGGCTATCTCCTGCAAATCCACATACGCATTGCTCTTCACTTCGCCAGCCAGCACCACCTGACCCGTTGTGACCAAGGTTTCGCAAGCCACCTTCGACTCAGGGTCGTATGCCAACAGATTGTCCAACACTGCGTCACTAATCTGATCAGCCACTTTGTCGGGATGTCCTTCCGACACAGATTCCGATGTAAACAAATATCCCATAGTTAATTAACAATTAAAACGTTTAATAATTAATAATGTATGGGGAAAGATTGGGAAAGATGCACTGACAAAAACACGCCTTATTGGTAAGGCCTCCATTTGTCTTTTTAGCATTTTTTACTGTGGTTGCAAGCAGCCCAAATCTATCCACATTTAAATTCGGGTGCAAAGTTACGGATAAATGAGAGAAAAACCAAATAAATTTGAGTTTTTCCGAACGTGAGTAACTTCGAGCGTAGCTCAACGGTACAAATCGAGCGAAACACCAAAGGAAAATCACTTTTTCCTACGACGCGTTGGAAATATTTTTTGAACGCGTCGTAGAAAGTTTTAGAACGGGTCGTGGAAAAACTCCGACGCGAACGTTTATCAGAAACTTTTCAGTGCCTCCTCATTCCCATCTTTCAGTACCACACGCTTCTCGCTGTCGAGAAGATAGAGGGCTGGCGTATGAGGCACATAATACTCCCCATTCAAGTCGTTCACGTCCTTGCGAACCACTTTGAGACGAGGATTCTGCTGGATGAGGGGTTCCTGTTCCAGTTGAGCATCCAACCGTTGACAACGGCGGCAGTCAGGATCATAGAAAATGAGCAACGTCTGCTCTGCTTTGACATGATACAAACGTGTCCGCTTCCCATCAGGAGTCGTCACCATGATATCTGCCGCAAGACTGCCCACCTGATTCTTCGCCAACTGTTCCAGAAGCCATACACGTTGAGGTGATTCAGGCAAAGCACGGAGCAAATGGACATACACCTCATCGCTGTGCAAGGGCGAATCATAATCACCCAAATAATGTTCCATCAAGCCTTCGAAGAAGGTCAATGCCGAAGGATGTGCCGACAACGAATCTGCCAATACCACTGCCCCATGTGCTGCCGACAACGAATCAGCATGCTGCATGAAGTTCAAGAAATCCACCATTCCCTGCTCCCCCACCTCACGGTTCATCGCCGTACTATCAGCAAACGCATAATCCTGCCAAAAATGATCCAACAGATACGCCATCCGTGCCTCAGGTTCCTCCATCTCGTCTGGAATCTCAGGATAAGGGAAGGCTGCCTCCTGTGCCCTGACACTCAGCACACAGAAGAGCAGCCCTAAAATAGTATAGATAGTCTTGTTCATACTTATGGACCAGGAGTTGGATCAGGGTCTGGTTCAGGATCAGGAGTCGTTGATGTCTCCACCTTCTTACCAATCTGCACCTTCGTATCACCCGTCACCTCTGCATTGTTACCTGCACCATAGACATCTCCTCGGATATCAACACCCTCAACCGTTTTCTGTTCGTTGGTGGACACAACGTCTATCTGTTCGCCCACCCTGGTACCAATGTTCACAGTTGGTGTACCAATCACTTTCGCAGCATTACCGCCACCGAAGACGGTTCCGATGGCACCAATAGCTCCTTTGGCGTGCGATGGGATCGGGAAGCCTGTGGCATAACCTTCAGCACTAGAATCGGTCGTCACCGTTGAACCGACGACTTTTGCATTCTCACCGATGACGTTATCTTTATTATCATATGTTTCGGCATATTTACCCTTAAACACATCAATGTTCACCGTCGGATCACCCACCATCACAGCTGTTTCACCATAACCACCGCCATAGATGGTACCGATGCTGGTAAACGACTTGACATTCACCTGTGGATGTGCATATAGTGCATCTCCATCTGAAGGTTCTTTTGGTTTCAACTCACCATTCACCTGCTTATAACCATAGACAGAATAAGCAGCTCGGTTACCGCCACCGTAGAGTTCACCGATGATGACTGGACGGCAGCCTGTCTCCTCGATATTTACCACGATAGGACCTTGGATCGTGCCGCTGATGTTATTACCACCAAACACGCGCTCGTAGGTACCGTTGGTGATGGTCAACGTCACGCCACCCAAGACATCTGCCTCTTGAGCACCGCCGTAGGCAACTTTCAGGCCTGGGATACATGCCATCAACAGCTTGGCCTCTGCATCCATCGGCGCGTTCTTACCACCACCGTATGCCTCATCCACTTGGAAATGACAGCCATTCTGATCATCCAGCAAAGTAACCGCAGACTCACGCACGTTACCCTTATTGTTCGAACCTCCAAAGACACGGTGAATCAATCCATCGTAGATGGTCACAGAAGCCTTACCAGAACCATAACTGAACTTCGCCGTTCGTATTTCTTTCGAACTGGCTGGAATATCGTAGTCTGTAGGATATCTCTCGTAGCCCACGTTAGCACCAGGATTGGTGACGTATGTTGTGCCGCCATCGTAAGAGACATCATCCTTACCATTACCGCCACCAAACACCTCTTCTATCTCGTAGGTCGCATTGATGGTGATGTTCGTGGCTGGTATGGAGGCTGCATTACCACCACCATACACCTGCTTGATGCTCGTCTGTTCACAACCGTCAATAATGACGAAGGCCTGGACAGTATCTCTGGTTGCCTTCAGGTCAGGATAGAAAGCAGATAGGTTACCGCCGCCATATACGCCATTCAGATGATAGGAGTGGTCAGAAGCCACCTCACTATTTAATTTTGCAGATGGTGTTCCTTCATGATCAGTCCATCCCTCGGTCTTATATACATGCACCATCACAGTACTCTGCGGGCTACCATTCTGGTTATTGCAGCCAAAGATATTCTTCTTCACGACGCAATTACCATAGGTAGTGTTCTCTCCAGATGTCGTCGGTTTGTTCAGCGTCACCAACACATCGCCATAAACCTTGGCTTTCACCTCATCGAGCTTCGTCACAGCAGGCTTATAGCCTTCCTGACCTTCAGTGCCGACTGCAGCCGAGGCTTCCCGCGCGATTTGGCCCAATCCGCCACCATAGACGTTACCTTCGATTATACCACCCGTCAAAGCGACATTCGTCTTATACGTAGTGGCCGTCCCATTATATTTACCTGTTGCCCAATTTCCTTTACTATAATATGTCGTACCCGATGTGGCCGTCGCATTCGATGCAACAGCGATGTATGTATCACCAGTCTTTGTGTAAAGGTCAGTCAAAGTATGTTCCACCGGCAAATCGGCAACCTCTACATACTGCGAGTCATCCCAGTTTCCTTTGTTGGTATCGGCCAGTGAACCGCCACCATAGACATCCTGTTTCACCGTGCCACCAGTGATATTGACAGCCACATCACCCAAGGTGATACCCCTCTGACCGCCACCATAGACATCGCCATAGACAGTGGCTTCTTCAGCAATGGTCACAATAGGATGGCTGGCTATGGCCAAGGTTTTAAGATACGCCTGGTAAGCATCCTCAGTAGGATAATATTCCCAAACATAAGCGTGATCATCGTCATAATAATCCCACTCTTTATATTGTTTCCCTTCAGGATGGGCTGTTGATGAAGTATAGGTCACCATACGTTTGGAATTCGTTATTCTGGTTTCATAAGGAGTGGTCGAAGTATATTCCTGATATACCCAGTTAGGAACGACTCCTTGACCGGCACCATAGACATCGTTGTCTGTACCGCTTGATCCGATTTTGGCCTTGTCAGTGATAGTGACAGTACTTGATCCACCACCATCTGGTTCTTTCGGCAGTTTATTGTCATCGAGTTTGAATTTACCCAACGAAGCTATCTCGCCACCACCAAAGACGTTGCCACCAACCTTGGAACTACCCTGAACGGTGACAACACTATTGCCACGCACCAGTGCTGAGTAACCATGTGTCTCTAAGCCTGCTCCAGCACCGTACACGCTGCCCTTAATATCGGGTTCGTCTGTTCCAGCAGTTCCTATGATTACCTTCGAATCATCTTCCACGCGACCAACCTCGCCACCGCCATAGACATTACCGTTCACTACCGTAGTAGAACCGCTGACACTGACATTCGTAGCGAACGCCATGGCTTTCTCACACCAGAAGGTGTTAGCAAGACCACGACCCGCTCCAAACACATTACCATGCTCTTGGGGCTTATTCGTACTTGCAAGACCTATCGTACCACCAGTGATGCTAACCGTACAAATACCCGTGTTCTTGTTTGTCTCATTTGCGGCATAAGTGACGTTGTTGTTTTCTGCAGTATTGTAATTATCAGTTACATGAACATTGCCATTGCTACCGGTCTTTATCCATTTATAATTATAACCGGAAGCTTCCTTGTTAATGGTACCCACATCACCCAACTTACCGCCACCATAGACATTACCTTGAACAGCACCGCCACTGACAGCAAGGTTGGTGTTCCATCTCACATGTCCAGCTTCTGCAAATGATTCAAGGCCAAGACCACCACCAAAGGCATCACCATAAACAGTGCCACCCTGAATCTTCACGTCAGTATTGCGATACACAAAGCCGCTCTCGCTACCACCAAAGACGGAACCCTTGACTTTGGCACTTTCATCGATAGTCACATCGGTGGAAGCTGATATGGCCAAGGTTTCAATGAACTGAAGGTAAGCTTCCTTACTGCCAAAATACTCCCAAGTATTATTACCAATCATACGTTTGGGCTTATGCTCATCTATCTTGTAACCATTGGCTCCCTCTGTTCCTGTAGCATAATCATAATCTCTTCTTGGTTCAACACCCTGACCGGCGCCATAAACGTGGCCTGTTGTAGCGTCGTTGGCTGTACCGATTTCAGCATTACCTTGAATAAGGACATAACTTGTACCACCTGCTTTCAGACCATACGGCATTCCAGCAGGCAAGTCATCAGGTGCGTCCGATGGATTGTGATCAGCAATCTTGACTTTATACCTACCCACCGAAGCATTCTCACCACCGCCATAGACATTCTTCTTTACCTTGGCTCCGCCCTGAACGGTGACAGAACAGGTGCCACGCACCAGTGCCGAGTAACCATGCGTCTCTACGCCCGCACCAGCACCGAACACGCTACCTTTGATAACGGGTGCACTGGATCCCGTAGCAGCACCTATCTCCACGATGGTATTCCTTTCCACACGAGCAATCTCACCGCCACCATAGATATTACCACCTCTCAGTGTTGTAACCGTTTCATTAGTCTCTTCATCTACTGTTTGTACTTCAGTACCCACCGTGCCGTTATAGATTCTGACCGTTGTGCCTCCATCCTGCAATACGTATGGAGATGCTGTTGTACCTGCCCCTGTTACGCCATCGCCTTCAACTCCCACCATGGCTTTCGAACACGTGAATGAGTTGGCAATACCCTTGCCGCCTCCGTAAACATTACCACCAATAGTGGGATTTCCAGAAGCCACCACATACGTAACAGTCGTACCGCTCGTTTGTTTCTCTACACCGACATTCACCTCCGTATTTTCCATCACGTCACCAGTCTCGCCACCGCCATAGACGCTGCCCTTGACTGTGCCATCGGACGAAATGTTCACACTAGTATTCTTAACCAATGCAACGTCTGTTTGGTCGGTAGTCGCATCACCACGAGCTGCACCATAGACATTACCGTCATCAACGCCGTCGTCACCGACCTGACCGCCACTAATATTGATTGTTGTCAAGCCACCACTGGTAATAGTCGTTGTCGTAACATTGTTAGTGGTAGTAGAAACAACTTTACCCACCGAGCCCATGGCACCAGCACCATAGACATTGCGTACCACACGACCGCCAGTAATGTTAACCGTAGTATTGCCATAGACGATACCTGCCAAAGAATTATAGAGTTGACCGTTACCATCATGTATTTCGTCAGCCGGGTCAGAATAATACTTGTCCGTACCGCAACCACCGCCATAGACATTTCCACGGTAAGGATAGTCGGCACCATTGTAGGTCTTGTCATTAAAGGTGATATCATAAGTATGATCCGTATCATTATATATGCCGATCGTACCGCTATTAACGTTAACCTCTGTGTCGTTGAAAACGTGTCCGTTCTCACCACTACCATAGACGGTACCCCTGATTTGAGGTCCAGAATTAGAACCAGAAGTACCTATGGTGACATGGGTGTCATAGACCCAAGCCGTGTGGTCGTCGCGCTTACCTGGAGCATTGATGTCGCCTCTCGAAGAGCCGAACACCATGCCGTTCTCCTTACCATCGTAGCCGATAGTGCCACCTGTGATGGTGACTGTGGCAACACCTGTACCAGAAGTTTTGAGACTTTCAACTCCAATTACCTTATTATTTTCATTTGAGTCTTCTGTGTAATTGAAGTCACCTACCGTACCGTATGCACCACCACCATATACATTATGGTATATCGTACCGCCACTGATAGTCACGTTGGAATTCTTGAAGATCTGACCACTACGCACAGTGTTGTTATGACCGCTACCGCCGCCATACACATTACCCATCTTGGCACCACCGAAATAATGCTTGGTGCCAGAAATTGTAATTGGCGCTATACCTACAGTACCATTGCTGATTGACACATCGGTGCTTCCTTTCACGCTGGCCATCTCGCCACCGCCATAGATGCTGGCCTTCACCGCACCATTCTGCATATCAATCTTCGTGTCCTCCTCGACAAGACCTGCGATAAACTTGGGCTTCGACGTGACATTATTAACGGTAATCTCATCCACGAGACTACCATAACCACCTCCAAACACACTACCGAATGTGTATTGAGTATTATCACCGTCTTTCACCTCGGTGCCAATAGTAGTACTGTTGCCACTAATGGAAATTTCGGTACTTGTCAACTTGGCGACAGTATGATTTGCATCCGTATAAACAGTATTGCCTTGAGCGTCTTTGACAGTATGGTGTCCCACCACCTGGCCCAACTCGCCACCACCATAGACGTTGCTCCTAATAGTACCACCAGTGATGGTCAACTTGGTGCTCTTGGCACAGCCTAATTTCCACCAGTCAAGCGATGAAATGGGATCCGTTGTACTGCCCAGCTTATACATGCGACCCATACCGCCAGCAAAGACGTTACCACCCTTGGTGTGTGTCAGCTGGTTATTGGCAGCATAGCCATATTCGTCGTCGTTACCTATCGTACCACCACTGATGGTCATAGTAATGTGTCCACGTCCTTTAGTAAAAAACGTTCCTGCAGGGTCTGTACTCGGATTTGTGTAAGAACCATCGTACTCGTCATCTGCACGCATCTCACCATAGCCTTCCTCAGTAGTCAAATACAGACCGTAACCTACAGATGCCAGTCGTCCGCCTCCATAGACGGAGCCGAGTATTTCACCGTCTAAGATGGTCAGATCAACTGAGCCACCTACGTTACCTGCAGTCAGCGCATCGCCACCAAATCCACGTCCGCCGCCAAACACATGACCATCGTAATACGAAGTACCCCTCGTACCAATCTTCGGACCGGACGTTGTCGTGACGGCATTATCACCTTCTCCTGTCATCGTCTGTTTGCCGATGGTCAGCGTGACATTCCTCAGGACGTGACCATCCTCACCGCCACCATAGACAGAGCCATAGACTCTACCGCCCTCAACTTTGACAACGGCATCCTTCACGTTCGTATCTTTATTAAAGAAGATACGCTGGTCTCCCTTGCCACCGCCAAAGATGTAACCCGTGAGAGGATGAGCAATAATCTGCTCATCAGTGCGCGGCACGCCAACCGTACCAGCAGTCATCGTGACAGTAGCCGTGCCATCCACATTGGTAGCCTCGCAACCACCATAGACGTTCGTCAGGATGTGTCCGCCAGAAATCGTCACATTCGTATTACCTTTCACCTGACCTGCACTATGCAAGTAAACGCTTCTGCCTTCTGCGTTATCGAAATAAGGCACACTACCTGAGCCGCCACCAAACACGTTGCCGTAGTAGGTGTGACCATCCGTAGCTACCATGGCTCCACCCGCAGCTTCTTGTGTATGGTCCGAATCATAATAATACTTGCCGTCAGACAAATATTTCGCATACGGGTCATAAGGTGCGTATGGTGATTGGAATGTCCAGCTTGCACATTCTTTCCATCCATCAGTAGGAGTTGTAGTGCCTGCCCAATCAGTTGCATTATAAGGTTCACTCATTCCATCACCAGCACCAATCTGTCCACCCTGAATCTTCACATCTGTATCAAACTGCACAATACCATTCTCACTACCACCATAAACGGAACCTTTCACAAAGGCATTATCAGTAATCGTCACATAGGTACGGCTGGATAAAGCCAGCGTTTGAATAAACCGAATATATTCGTTTAAATCATCAAAATACTCCCATACATTCTTGTTGGTATCTGAATGATCAGGATCAACCCATTGCCATTTACTACCTGATTGGCCGACAGTTGTATGGACCTTATCATCATAGAGCACCATACGTCTCGTCGTTCCTTTTGCAAAAGCATAATCTCCTCCTGGCAGGATTCCCTTACCAGCGCCAAAGACGTAACCCGTGTCGTCTGGACCGCCTTCTTTAGTCATCTGCATAGCTATTTCAGGTCCAATTTCGGCATAGCCTCGTACGGTAACGGTACAAGTACCACTGTTGGGATCTTTCAATGCATACGGCATACCCAATACGGCATCATATCCTTCAGCTATCGCAGCTTGCACTGCGTCCTCACTTCTTGGCACATTATATCTCGCCACGGAAGCAATCTCGCCACCGCCATAGACGCTGTGTCGCACCTTGGCATTGCCCTGAATGGTGACAGTAGGATTGCCTCGTACCAAAGCGGCATAGCCATGCTCCTCTTCACCTGCACCGCCACCGAACACACTACCCATGATGATGGGATTAGCTGTGCCTGATGCCTCACCATCTCCAGTACCTATCGTCACAGCAGTATTCTTTTCCACTCGGCCTATCTGGCCACCACCATAGACGTTACCTCCCACAAAGCCTTTAAAGATGTTGACCGTCGTTCCACCGTCTTTATCGACTTCACCATCACCATCTGCATCAATAGCACCAGCGCCATCTTTTCCAATCATGGCTTTCTCACACAAGAAAGTGTCTGCAGAGCCTTTACCGCCACCGAACACATTGCCAGTGATGTAAGCACCCAAAACAGTTTGATCTCCACTCATCGAGTAAACGCCATCCTCATAACTCAAGTGCAATTGAACATTATCCCTCGTACCAATATTCACTGTAGGATCACCAATAACATCGGCTGCATTACCGCCACCATAAACCGTGCCAATCTCACCCAACTGATTTGGGTTCTCATCAGTTGCAGAAATACTACTGTAATGACTGCCATGAATCATATTTATGTTCACCGTAGGATTGGCATACATAATAGCACCTGTTCCATAGCCGCCACCGAACACCTCACCAATACGGGTACAAGAAACGACGTTCAACTCAGGGGCGGCGTAAGGAAGTGTTGTATTTCTTATCTCTGTTCCATACTCAGCAGTTGTAATAGCTGGTGTATATCCGTCCGCATCTGGGTCAGTTATAGCAGCCATCTCTGCGGTTCTTGGCTTTAAGATGGGCTTGTCTGTAGTAGGATCAGTTCCATCCTTATAATAACCATACATAGAATAAGCGGCCATATTGCCACCAAGATAAAGCTCGTCAATCGTGATGGGAGTACCACAGTCACCCGTTTCCTCAATATTCAACTTGATATGACCCATGATAACTCCGCCATCGTTGTTGCCACCAAACACCTTACCAAACTTACCACTGGTAATGGTCAATTCCACATTACCATTTACATTGGCATTGTCAGCACCACCATATACAAGCGGAATCTTTGTCTCAGGCTTACAGCCCATGACAAGAATCAAGTCACCATTGACATCGGCATTCTTACCAGCACCGACTAACTTCGCTACATCCAAAGTACAGCTCTCAGGATTTGTACCAGCAATATCAATGGCCACATCGCCATAAATGGTACCTTTCTCGTTACTTGCGCCATAAGCCTCATAAACAGTACCTCCATAGATCAAAGTGTTCGTATTTCCATTCACGTTGGCACCAGGATTAATCTGCCATCCAGAATCATTCTTATATTTGTCCTTTCCGTTACCACCGCCGAATAGGCTACCAATCTCGTAAGTACTATAAACATCAACTTGAGTTTCAGGAACTGCAGCGGCATTACCACCACCATAGACCGTTTCGATACTGGTGTCACTACATCCATGGATGATAACGTGTGTCTTCTTGCCCGTTGCCGTATAAGATGCCAGATTACCACCACCATAGACAGCGGCAAGCTCGTATGTGTTAGTTTTTTTTGTAGGTTTGGCTTCTTCTGTTCCATCAGCCTTAAGGCGAACTGTTTGATTGACCGTCACGATAACGTCACCCTGTGGTGAACCATTCAAGTTGTTACAGCCAAACACACGTCCGCTCTTCACCACATTTGTATAACCCTCGTCTGAATATTTGGTAATCTCGAAGGCCGTACCATTCAATGTTACATCGATATCACCCCACACCACAGCGGGAACATCACTCGTCGCTCCATCAAAGTCCGTCTTCTGACCCAGACCGCCACCGTATGCATCACCCTTGATAAGACCACCCGTCAGACTGACTGAGGTTGTGTAATAAGCAGCCCCCTCATTATGAGCCCAAGTAGGTTCTTGACGATAATACGTTCCACTGCTAATAGTCGCATTAGCATCAGTTTCTTTCGTATAAGTATAATTACCCTCTGTCCCTGTTCTTGTGTATAGGTCGGTAATTGATTCACCTTGGTTAAGTGCAGTAGCCTCCACATAACCATTCACATCCCAGTTGCCGAGGTTCGTATCTGCCAAAGCACCACCGCCATAGACATCTCCCTCCACGGTACCGCCAACCATATTAACATCCACGGCACCTAAGGTTACACCCCTCTGGCCACCGCCATAGACAGAGCCATAGACGGTAGGAGTCCCCGAAGCAGTGACGGTTCCAGTCGTCTCATTCGGTGTCCATGTACCGCCGATAGTAACATGGGGATTGCTAGTCAATGCCAGCGTCTTCAAGAACGCAAGATATTCATCCTCTGTTGTATAATATCTCTTGATAAATTTTTGTCCTTCATAGCCTTCCTCATAAGTCGTCCAATAATCCCATGTTTCACCAGAAGTATTAATTGGACTTGGACGGTTTTCATAGGTCTGCATGCTATAGACACTCTTATAATTAGTAGAATTATAATGAGGCGTAACTCCCTTGCAGGCACCATAGACATCGTGTCCTGTACCACTTGCTCCAATCTTGGCATTGTCTTTGATGTTTACGATACATGTTCCACCAGAAGACGGTTTTGTGGGCAGTCCACCAACAACAACAAATTTACCTACCGATGCAATCTCACCACCGCCATACACACTACCACCTACCTGTGCAGTGCCCTGAACGGTAGTAGCAGCGTTGCCACGCACCAGTGCCGAGTATCCATGCGTCTCTATGCCAGCTCCTGCACCATACACGTCACCTTTGATATCGGGAGCTGCATCCCCTGAAGCACCAGACTCACCTATCACCACCTTTGCATCGTCTTCCACACGGCCTACCTGACCACCACCATACACATTACCATACACCGTACCTGCACTAATGGTGACATTCGTTGCGTATGCTATCGCTTTCTCACACCACCATGTTTCCTCAGAACCCCTGCCTGCTCCGAACACATGTCCTGATGCATGGTTTGCGGTTGATCTACCTGCATCACCTATCGTACCACCAGAGATGGTCACCGTACAAATACCAGTGTTATTGCCTGTGTTATGAGTTGAACTAGAGGGAACGTTGTATTCAGCGACATTGCCAGTAGTACCATCGCTTTGTTTCCAGTAATAATTATAAGTTGGCTTACCATCTTTTTTCTCAGTCTTATCAATGATACCCACATCGCCCAAGCGTCCACCGCCATATACGTTACCCTTTACAGTACCATTGCTGATTTCCACCGTGGTGTTTCCTTTCACCTTTCCGGCTTCGGCAAAATATTCTAAGCCTTTTCCGCCTCCGAAGACGTTACCATACGTGGTCGTGCCAATCACGCAGTTATTACCCTTAATCGTCACATTGGCATCGGTCTGTACAAATCCGCTTTCGCTGCCGCCAAAGACGGAGCCATTGACATGGGCCGATTCGTCGATGGTCACATGGGTCTCGGTGACCAAGGCCAAAGTCTGTAGAAACTCATAATACAGTTGCTCGGCAGTTTTGACAATTTCACCACTTCCATTAGTTTCATCAGTAAAAGCGACCAGATTATTACTGCCAATCATTTTTTGGGACTGATGCTCTCCACTTGCAACATAACGAGTATCAACTCCCTTACCTGCACCAAAGACATGTCCTTTGTCATCTACGCCAAGATTTCCGATTTCAACATTACCCTTAATAGTGACACTACATTTTCCACCGCTCTGTTTTTGATACGGCATTCCGTCAGGCAAATCGGTTGGAGCTGTAGGTGCTTCTGGTACAGGTTCTCCTTCATTATCAATATTATTAATACCTTTCACCCAATATCTACCCACCGTTGAGTTCTCGCCGCCACCATATACGTTATATCCAATCTTGGCACCGCCCTGAACAGTGACAGTACAGTTGCCACGCACCAGAGCCGAGTAGCCATGAGTCTCTAAGCCCTTGCCTGCACCGAAAACGTTTCCATAGATTTCGGGCTCAAATGGACCATCACCCGTTCCAACGCCTATATACACTTGCGTGTTCCATTCCACGCGACCAACCTCACCGCCGCCATAGACGTTGCCAGTACCCTCTACGAGCGTTTGGTTCTCCCCTGTTCCGTTGAGAGTACCCACCGTTCCATTGCTGATGGTGACTTTCGTTCCTTTGATTTTATTCTCATCTGTACTGAGGTTTGCACCCGCGCCTTCGTTATTAACTCCCACCATGGCTTTATCACACATGAAAGAGTTTTCTCCAGTACCCTTGCCGCCACCAAACACGTTGCCATAGACTGCGCCAGCACTCATGTTCACCTCAGTATTGGTCTTCACATCAGCCAGATTTCCGCCACCATAGACATTGCCGTGAACTTGAACCTGAGCCATAGCAGTAACACCCACCAGCAGCATCGCTGCCATGAGCGCAACCCTAAGCCTCAAAATCAGTTGGCTCGAGTCAAATTGCCTTTTGGCTCGAGTCAAATCATCGTTTGGCTCGAGTGCCGTTTTTGAGAATATATTTTTGAACCTCTTCATTGTTCTATCAATTCGTGGTTATAGTTGGTTTAATATGATATTCTTTTCAATGCTCTTTCCACCAGTCATCACGCCTTCTGCAGAGGGCTTGGGCAAGGCAGTTCATAGTCTTGCATTCCATAACACTGATGCCCTCATCCTTACGCCGATAGTGATACCTCCACGGGGTGACGAGGAGCAGTCTGTCTTCCGCACAACGATTGATGCGCTCAGTCGAGGGATGATAGACCTCAGGAAAACCGTTATCGGCAACGAGCACCACAGCAAAACCACGGTGCATCGCCTCGTCCATAATCGTCTGCTCGCCCTTAGCAATGCGGGGAGAAACGAGCACGTTACCTTGCTCCGCCTCCTCAAGGCAGCGAGCCTGATGCTTGGTAAACAACTTCACATCCTTCCGATGGCAAATCACTGGCAGGAGCTTATGCTCCATCAGTTTGCGGTCACCGTAGGTGTCGCAAGCAACCTTCCCATCTTCCACCAGCAAGCGGCTCTTGATTACGTCAAGAGCCTCCGTAGAACAGAGGGAAGGAGGACACACTCGCTGCAAATAGCCACAAAGGGCAGAAATTGTCAGAGCGGTGTCGATGCCGCCACGCTGTGGCTGCAGCCACTCTCGGTTGCTGGTACGCATCAAGCGGCTCCGCGGATTACCCTTGATATAAGCACGTTGCTGCTCCAGCTGCGCCGCATCAACTGGCATCACATCGCAATAGCCAAGGGCGAAAAGCGGCTGTCGCCCCGTAGTGCCCCAAGAAGGGGTGCGCTTTTTCTGTGGGAGATCCGCAGAACACCCTGTGCCAGCAGGTTCTGTGCCGGCAGGTTCTCCCTGCTGCCCTGTTGGCGCCGACAGCCCTGTCAGCTCCCAATAGCGCCTATTGCATCCTTTCTTAAATCCTGCTATCACCTGTCCCAGATGCGCCTCACGCCCCAGACTGTTCACAATCTTCCTCTTCACCGCTACGATGAAGTGCATGTGTTCGGGCATGATGACATAATCCTGCACCTCCACCATCGGATAGTGAGCAGCGATGCTGTGTAGCAACTCTTGCTCCACCATCTGCCCGACAGGTGACAGCGCCACCCTTGGCGCATCGGGATCCCCATCGGGCTTATTGATATCACCCACCACCTTTCCGAAAGGCAAACGGAGCGCATCCGCCGCCTTCACGGTAATATGATAGATGCCGGGCAGCATATAGTTCTTATATTCGCTGCGGCGATCCATTCTATGTATGGTAGGCTTTCTAATCATTATATCTTACATTTTACATCTTCCATCACACATCACTCCTCAATATTCACTGTTGTGCTACCTTCAACTATACCTTCATTGCCACCACCAAAGACGTTGCCACCCACTTGGGTGCTCCCTTGGAGATTAACAATGACTTTTTTATCTGATCCCTTAACGGCTGATGCGTCACCACCACCATAGACGTTACCAGTCACATTGGTGCTGCCATTTAGGGTCAAGGTAACGTTGCCAGTGACGGCACCAAGGTCATCAAGAGATTCGTTGGTCTTGATTTTTAGTCCATCATTCACAAGAGCATTGCTTCCATCGGAGACACTCTGATGATCCCAAGTGTAGGTAACTTCTGATTGCCAGATAGGCTCCTCATAAATAGCCGTTGAGTTGTTGTAATATGGAGTTACAGACCAACCACCTGTGTTTCGGACTGTCACCGTGGGAATATCTACAGAATAACCCGCGCCAAACACGTTACCTAAAACAGTGCAGTCGGTCAATATTGAAGTGGCATTGCCTGCCACAGCTCCCAGCGAGCCACCGCCGTAGAAGTTCTCGAGCACTTTACAGCCAGTCAGCGTAGAACTGACATTATTGGTTTGCGCCAAGGAGAAAGAGGCATAGTCGATATACAGACGGCCAACGTTTCCTTTGGAACCACCAAAGAATTCGTATTCATAGTTTACTGCGACGCCTTTTCCTGAGGCGAAATTGCCTCGTTTACTACCTCCAGATGATTTATCATAACTGTCACGAATCCATTTAGCCCAGTCTCTATTAGTTCCATCATTATAATTCAAGTATTCCCACTGGTTTTGTATACGGTCTCTGTAAATAGCCGTTCCTCCATATCCGCCACCGAAATAATTTCTGAAAGTGCAACCTGTGGCTTCGGTTACAACGGTTTTCTTTTCTGGCGTTGTAGCCATGTTGCCAAACTTGGGCCCTCCGCAGAACACATCAACACGGCTATTCTTGATGGTGGTATGGATATTGCCTGTGATTGCCTTTTCTGAGTTGATACCCCCTCCATAGAAGTTATCAATATCAGCATGATCAATAATCCATGTAACATTACCGTCAATCTGTTCCTGTCCGGCGCCTGCCACCTCGCCAAATTTGCCACCGTCAATATAGCACTTGGCATTCCTATCGCCATCGCTCGCTGTGCAAGCAGTGGCATCCGGCCTAAAATACCCTGAAAGATAGAGGTTGTCGAACTGACCTCCCGTAATAGAGATAGGACGATGAGGTGTCGGGCTTGTCTTGTCCGAGTGGGTTCCGTCGCTCAGCAACTGGAACCAGACATTATCTCCCAGAAGGATGTAGTTGGTCCTATTCGTATATGTAATACCATTGCCTGAGTTATTCGAGACAAACTGGTCTATCACACCTCCCATAAGAATGAGGGGGTTCTTTGTCTTTTCTTCCCAACTATGCTCGAACTGTCCGAACTTGATGAGTCCGGTGGTGGTAACCTCAAACCATCCCCGTGGTTTGCAGTTTCCAGGTATAGCAAGATTGTCATGGGTAGCCATTTTGAGAGCCATAGCCATGCCGGGAAGGGTGATAAAATCGTAACGAGTAGAAGCAACGGGTTTCTGTTTGCCACTTCTGAAAATGAGACAATAGTCGGGCTCGTTGTCTTTGTTAAGATCGACGGAGGTAATAGTAAGTGGTTTTTCTGTTACGCTATTGAGTTCAGACCCTTCACCAGCCGCATCGTCTGTGTGGTGGTGATAGTTACCCACCAGCACTATGGCATGGTCATAGACGGTGGAACCTGTCTCATAAGTTTCTCCCATAGAACTTCTGGCGTTGTCCAGAGTGGTGAATACATTTTGGGGGCTACCGTCTATAGTAATAGTAGGCGTATCGGCTTCGTAGTGCGAACCTCCTATTTGACTCAAATTGTCGGTTGTGTTGTAGCCGTAGCGGTCGTAGTATTTATTGGAGAGGTAGGCGCACTTAGCCCAATAGGGCTCTATGGTAATGGCAGTCACGCCTGTGGGTACATTGAAATAGGCGCCTTGGGCAAAGATACGACCACTGTTGCCAGAGCCGCTGGTGTAAATATCCTTACCGTAATGGTCGCGATCGGCATAGTTGTAGTTAGGCGCATCGTAGTTTGTCTCGGTATAGCCACCAGATGTGCCACCCGTCATACTCACAATCTTCCAACCTGTCACCACACGGTTACCCGTGTAGTTCTTAGTTCCAACCTCGTTGTAGTACGGTAACTGTACCTTGCCATAATTGAAGTTATACTGGTCGAAATCTTTGTCAATGATAGGACGTGAGAGGCTAGCTGTAGTGATAGAGGCACCTGTAGGCTTATCGAATATGGCACCGCCACTACCCATCTGGATATTAATCGTGAGTGAGCCAGAAGAACCCAACGTGGACACGATGCCACCCTTATTGGGCTCAGTGACACTAGCACGTGTCACCTTATCACCAGAGGAATTGAATGTGTATACTTCGTCATAGTTGACAATAGATGGATACTCGCCTTGTACTTTGAGAATGGGATAGGGGGCTATACTCTTGTCAAGTACCCATTTGAGCATTTTGTTATTGTTTCCAACTCCTTTTCCATTTGCAGCGTTGCCTGTTGCATACCATGCGGCTAATTCACGGTTGGAATTAAGCAGGTGACGATAAAACTCGAAGCGTACCAAGAAACGCTCTTCTGCGGCAAGGGCGCAATTGTAAGCTGTGATGGTCGGGCTTGTGGTGTGGTTGTTCTTACTGAATGGGGCTTCATAGAGGAAGTAATTATAATTGTTCAATCGATTGCCAGTATTGGCTTTGTAATCGTTGCTAATTTCATATCCACCATAGATAGGATAGACACTACCGCCAGTGGCGATGTCGCCATAGAACATGCAGTTCATCACCATGGTCTTGAGGTCGTTGTATTTCGAGGCATAGTTGTTATATCCCACAATGCCTGCCTTCACATTGCCGCCAGTAATATTAGCATAGCTGAAACAATTGATAACACGGGCATAACAATTATCGGCAGTTGAACTTCCCAACTGACCAACTAATCCCCCCACATAGCCACTACCACTGACACTACCAGACAGGATACCACAGTTATATATGGCAGCTATATTATCTGACGTACCTGTCACTTCGTTGGCGATAGCACCTACATTTGTGCCCGTAGTAATATTGACATTGTCAAGGATGACATTTTTCACCGTGCCACCATTGATGGAATTGAAGAGGGCGTGACTCAATCCACTAATTGTATAGAATGTACCATCTGCCTTAGCCGTTCCTTCCAAGGAGCCCGTGAATGCTCTTGTAATTGCAGCGCATCCACTTGCATCGATATCGCCTTGGATTTGGTAATACGCAGCGGCCTTATCAGCATCATCATTCACACCTGATATAAAGTCATCGAAATCATCAGGACCAATGATATAGGGACTTTCTGCTGTACCGTTACCAAATGTTGTGATGGTAAGTGTTTCTATCTCTGACGATGTGTACCCCGTTGCCGAAGCGTATGCCTTGACGGTTATTGGCAGCGTCGCCGACGATATGTCAATGGGGGTTCCTGAATATGCAGTACTTGAACTACCTGGGTTAGTTCCATCTAAAGTATATCGGATGGTGACGCCACTTGTCGGAGAACTACATGTAATCGAAACCGTTTTTCCAATCTGAACAATAGTTGGTACAGCACAAGCAAGTGTCACAGAGCCACTTCCAACTGCAGAGTTAATCATGTTCTCCTTGACAGCAATGGCTTTGATGGTGACACCACTGACATTATCTGTCAGAGGTCCAGTATATTGTGTGCTCGAAGTAGTGGGAGTACTGCCATCTGTGGTGTAATAGATGGTGGCACCATCAGTAGCCGAGGTGATGGAGATAGCGTTGCTGCCGTTGTCCTGAATGGTAGGTGTAGCCACCTGGGTGATAGCCAACGTAGCCACCTCAGAAGTAATATAGCCTGCATTGATGGCGATGGCCTTCACTGTAGTAGCGGAAGAGATACTGAAGGGGGCGCTATAGGTAGTGCTTGAGGTGGTAGGGGTGCCGCCGTCGGTAGTGTAATAGACGGTACCGCTACTGGTGATAGTCACCTGAGAGGTAGAGCTGTTGAAACTGATGGTCGGTGTAGTGTACTGCGGCACATTATAGGTCGTCACCTCGGATGATTCTGAAAGGTCACTATTATAAGTGATAGCCTTGATGACCGTGGCATTGCCAAAAGAGAAAGGAGTATTATTGTATAACGTACCATTACTGTTCGACGGGATAGTACCGTCAGTAGTATAATAAATCTTTGCATTAGGCGTAGCAGTACTCAACGAGATGGTACCATCATAGTTGTTGGTCACCGTAGGAGCCGCAATGACAGAGGAAAGTGACTTGGAGTCAATATTGCTTAACACCATGCCGTAACCCACCACCGCAGCCTTGACTGTAATAGAGCTGGTAACTGACACCGCACTAGAATAGGTTGTTCCATTGCTGGTAGATGGGTCACTGCCATCAGTGGTATAAACAATCGAACATCCAGTAGGAACAAAACCGCAAGTAATAGTGAAAGTATTGTTCGATGTATTCAAATCACTAATGGTAGGGGTTAATGCAGCCTTGGCATCTTCAAAATACCATTTACTTGTATAGTCTCCTCCTTGATTCCAAAGACCAATGGTTCCACCGACATTCCTTGTAGTACTTCCATTTAGGGTATATGAAGGGCCGTCTGCTTTGTCAGATGTTCCTTGAAGTGAAGCCCGGTTTCCTTGCGTAATATTTAAGAACCAACCGCTATTATTTTTTGGAGAGATGTCATAATAGGATGGCTTTGTTATGTCAAATAACATATTATCGTTAGGAGAGTTCGTCTCCTCAAGATGGACTCGAATACGATTCCCGCTAGTGGAACCACTTATTCCACCGTTAGAAGTCATATACTTACCATCTTTAGCATGTATGACATAGTAATAATTTTGCGTTGAATGTTTTACTATTATCCAAACAGCTTTTGTATAATCATTTGTACCGTCCCTATATTGATAGGTCGTAAGAAATGGTTGGCCATTGTCCGAGGTCGTAATATTATTTGTGGCCTGATAGTAAATCCATTCTTCAGTAGGACAAAGATAATAATTTGTCGTCGTATTATTTACATCGTAAGAGTTTGTTCCCTGATTATTACCACTAAGATAATACACTCCCGAATAACCAGTTTGTCCCCACACATTCACCCCCGTCACCATCATCATCACAAACAGGAAAATTCGGAGGACATAGGTTCGTGTGCCGATGAACATAGGTTCGTGAGCCGATGAACATAGGTTCATGAGCGGACGAACATATGTTCCTTTAAAATAGGTACCCTGTTGGGAAAAATTTTTTTCCCAGTTAGGAAAATATTTTTTCCCAGTTAGGAAATAAAAAATTCCCATCTTCATCTCTATCTTATTGTTCATATCGTATATCTATTTTATTTCTTTATTTGATCGTAACTTTTCTGTTGTACTTACCATGAGCGGCACGGATGATATAGACACCAGTGGTTGGTATTGGAGTCTCGATGGTTTCGCCTGGTTGGATGGTGAACGAAGCGATGGTCTGACCGCTGGTGTTGACAATGAGCACGTCGGTTGCATTGCGGAGTGAGGACTCTACACCTACAAGGAGTTTCTGGGTGTAGAATCTCAATTCGCCACCTACTTCACCTTGTTTTGGATCGTTCTCCTCGAATTCGAAGCTGTTTTCATCCTGATCGAAGATAATCCGTCTAACAGCATTACGCTTCTTGGCGCCATTTCCATTTGAAGTTGCCGCCTCGAAGTAGGGTCGGAATGGCAGCACAATGATATTGCCTTCACCTTCGTCAACATAGGCATCGCCTGTGGAATTGAGATAGTAGTTACTTGGCAAAGTCGATGTGCCCGTTACAGACTCCAACGTTTCCTTCAGGTAGTTCGGCATGAAGGTGTAATTATCCTTCGTCACACCTGTCATCTCATCGTCACTCACATTGATGGTGGTATTCGGCTCAGAAACGAAGGTGATGGTCTGCGGATCCAGTTTGTCGATAGCAGCATAGGTGTGTTCAGGCTCAAACTTTCCGCTGAGGTCAAACTCATAGTAACGACTGCCTGGGAATCCCACGATATAAGGAGTTCCTGCCTCAATATAAGGATAATTATTATAAGTACGTGTCGTTTTGTAATATTCCTGATAGAGGTCGGTGTTCGCATCTCGCCGCAGTTGGTTGCTATAATAGTAATCCCACAGGAAGGTGTTACCGTCTGACTTCGCCTCTGAACCTACTGCCTCAAGTTTGTTGAATTTAGCCACAAAGATCTTGTTATCGTCTGGATCTGGAGAACCACCTGTATACTCACGCAACCAATATTCATGTCCGGTGGTACTACCTTCGTAGAAGTGAGTGATCTCACCCTTCTGCTGGGTAGTGACAAGTTCGGCAGTGAATGGCAAACTAATAGCCTCCCAACCCTTAGTGGTGCGCGTCGTGCCACTCCAATCTATATCAACATAGTTGTCTGGCTGACGTTGGTACCACATACGCTTGCCGCCCGTAAAGGAATATTCGATAGGACAATAGAATTCTTCCATATCCACGAGCAGATGGTCATTCGTAGCTGTCTGACCACTCTCCACAAGGTGACCTATCACGCTCGATGCGATGGCTTTTTCCACACGGTGATAATTGGATTCATCATAGTAATCATCGAATACCGGTTCGGCGAAGTATTCGCTCAACACGTCGTATGTAGCCTGATTAGCATCGGCAGACGGAGCATAGACGAGCAGGTTCTGCGTCTCGCCGTCGATAGTAATATCGGTCAAACCATCATCGTCGAGCAATGGTGGATAGAACTTGCCTGATGATTGCATGCCCAGCGCATAGCTGCTGACTCCGTTCAAAGCATCGTTGTAGCCTGCGAAGTCGATTGCGGTCATGTCGGGATAAGCCATCTTCCAGTTGGTATCCGTCACCGTCTTTGGCTTCGAATGGGCGACAATGAAGGCATTGCTGTTGAAGTGAGCCACGCTCATCTCGCTGTTGCGGAAGTAAGCCGGTGCACGATAAACACGATTAGCGCCTGTGATGTGTCCAGGCTCATCCTGATGACCATCACCCCAATCATAGTTCAGGTTCTGCCCAAAGTATAGATAATCGTCTGGCCAGATAGGAGCGAACACAGGCGTCGTTGTATTCTCTGTCGTTATTGTTCGCATACGAGTCTCCATTGATTCAGGTATTTCACCGGCAGCATAGCGGAAGTCACCGTCAGCATAGCGGTCTTCCACATAACCGTAGTTGCCGTAGTCTTCTTTCTTCTCATCCAGCGGATAGAAGGCATAAGAGTTTGGATAATATCCTGTAATCAAGTCCTCAGACAGCGTTCCGTCAACCTCCGTCAGATACTTGTACTCTATTCCACTTGTCTGCTTCTTGTTATAGTAACGCTTATTCAGATAGAAGCCGTTCAAGTTGTAAGCCACCGTACCGTTGTAGAACTGCGTCTCAGTCATTGGAGTAGCCAGACCTGCAGTATAAGCATTCGTTGCTGGATAGTAACAGTTCACCAACAACTTACTATCGCCATCCATCTGCGAACCGTCCCCACCATTGAAGACAGCCTTCACACCTGCTGCAGGCGTACCCGTCGTATGGATCCAGCAGTTCTCCACATAGCCTTCACCCGAGTCAGCCACACCAGCACCGGTGAACGAACCAGTGACACCGAGGTTATAGACATTGCCACAGAGCTTGCCAAACAGTGAGTTGTTCAGACCGCTGATCGTATAACCGTCACCGTGGAAGTTACCCTTGAAGCATTGGGTGCCGTTACCGATAGGAGTCCAGTCCGTGTATGCCTTCGGACTGACATCGCTGTTGAGGATGAATTCTAAGTCATCACCACCCTGAACATGTGAATCGAGAGGAGCATGGCCTTCAACAGCAGCAGAACTGCTGCCCACGCTCAAGTCGAAGAAGTCCTTCAACAGGTCGAGTTCGCTCTTCGTATCATCACTCTCGCAGTCGCGATTATCAATGTATATCTTCGAGTTACGCATCACGCCTGGATGATCCACATAGAGGTGGTGCTCCTTATCCTTCATAATGGCATCAAGGTCATGGTAGTTAGCCACAGAAAGCGGCACATAGTTCGAGTAAGTCTTACCCAGATAGGTCTTCGAGTAGAACGCCAGCCATACCTTCTGGTTCTGATACCAGTAAAGTGGCGTACCATTGTTGATGAACGGTGTACCATTTCTGTGCAGCTGGGCATCGTCCTCGTTGTCGAAGAGTTCCCAACCACTGGTCAGCACCTCATAAAGTCCTGGATTGACAGTAGGAGCCTTCACACCCACTGTATTACCTGGGATGACAGCAGGAGGTGCAGCAAGCGGACCAATCTCAGGAGCGCCACTCTCCAACTGCAGGTGGATATTCAGTACGTGCAACTCGTTGACCATGGTGACACCATCGCCTTCGTCATCTGGCTCATAATAGGTGTACTGATAGACAACGCTGATGACCTTCTCCGATGTCACATCCTTCGCATTCGACTCGCGAGAGACATAGAGCGTGGTCGTCTCCGTAGGCTCAGAACCCTGGATGGAGAATTTCTTCTGATAGTTAGGAACCTGCGTATCCGTGGTAAAGACGCTTGCAGAAATGTATGAATCCTTCTTGCCTCTGACACCAGATATCGGGGTAAATGTAGCAGCAGTAGGTGGTGTATAATCCTCATAGCAATAGTAATAGACGGCTTTCTTGTCTCCTTTCGGGAAGTTCACCGTATCAACCTTTAACTTGTTTTCAGGAGTCAGATTGTTAAAGTCCTTCTCGCTGATGTCCTGTCCCTTTGCATAAGGCATACCCTTATTGATGATGGTATCATTGACAATATATACCGTCTGCGTTTCAGAACCTGTTCCGGATTTTGCATCTACAGCAATACCTGTATAGTGCATCTGGTCGTTTCTGACTTTCTCGTAATCCAGACGAGAAATAGATTCACCAGATGAAATCGTATGAGAGGTTCCATCGTTGTCGTAATAGGTCAGCGTACCCGTACCGTGATAGAAAGCCCTGTATTCTACCGGTTGCACCTCATCATAAGGATGACCATAAACGTCAGTATGTCCCTCTCCAGGATATATCGAGTCAACCAACACGTCGAAAGCATCGTAATTGAAATCGAACTTGTTACGGTCATCGGTCAGTGAGCACCATGACTTGATGGCACCATAGTTCTGTCCTGACGTGAAGTATTGTCCGCCGTAAAGGCCAGGCTCCTTGATGTAGTAAGCAGGCGACAGATGATCTTCAATGTATTCGCGAGCCTGATCTTCATCTATAGGATCGGCATTAATCTTTCCGTTATTATATTCCTTGTATTTATCTGCCAAGGCATCAAGGTCAGTACCAGAAACCAGTTCACCCATCAGCACATACTCTTCGTCACCCAACTGGATGGAATTGACGCAGATCCAAGCTAATTGGAAGTTGGATTTGTCAGACAATGCATTGTAAGCGGTCTCACCGATAGCACTTCCTGCCTGGATATTGCCAGAGTTGGCCAATGCCACGTAGGCAGGTTCGGCATCAGCTTGGTCAGCAAATGATCTATTCCCAACCGTGGTTTTATAGTCGTCATAAACCTCTTTGGTGATAATCTCGCCAACCTCGTACCTGCGCTGGCCATAAAGACCTGATTCACCCGTCAGTCTGTAAGTCGGACCTAAGATGTAGTTCGCCTGGGTGGTGGCTGGCAGTTTATAGGTTTCCTTTGATATCTTGCCACCATTAGATTGGAGGATAGGACTGTACCAATCATCCCAATCCTTCGGGCTGTTCATGTCGAGGGTCAGCACATAACCTGTCCCGTGACTGATGTTGTTCGACGAGCGGAAAAGATTTGTAAGATCTGTCACATCATTGCCCATAGAGTTCTTCACGACATGACTTTCTGTCTGGAACGTCTTCCAAGCTGTCTGGGAAGCATTGCCACCATGTATGATAGAATCGTTCTCCAATACATACGCTCCAGCTTCATAAGATATGCCATCAATCGTACAAGGATCCACATTCACATAAGTTTCCTTGACGAAGTACTTCTGCTCGTTCTGTGCCAACTGGTTCCAGTCCCACCACGTAATAACGTCGTTCAGATAGAAGGTCGTACGCTCATTGTCCACCTTCACACCATCGGAGCCTATCTTATCCGTTCTCTCCTCATTGGAGTAGTAAGCATAGAGGTTAGGCTGCACATTCAGCAATTTCAGACGACCGTTCGAGCCTGCGGAGATCGTGAGCGGAATCTGCACCTCCTTCGAGTAGGCGGCAGCAGAACCTGCGTATGCAGACACTACCTGGTCATAAATATAGACATCACCCTTGATGTACCAGTAGTGAGCAGGAGATGTCACATAGAGATCCTGATAAACACCATTATTCGGATAGCAGTCATCGATAATGCGCTTCGACTTATGGATAAAGTTACCAGAGGTCTGATGATTGAGGAGATTGGACGTACTATACGTATACATCTTCTTGGTACGGGCCTTGTCACCATCCTTTTGATTATACTCAGAGAGGAGGAGGTTTTCATAAGAAGCAACTTCTGTGCGTAGCCCATGTTCATTGCGGGCATAGACATAACCACCACCTTCTTCAACATTCTTCTTCACACTGATGAGGTCAAGTTCCACGACACCCGTAATGTCACCATATACTTTCTTCGAGGGTGTACTATACTCCGTTGTCAGTTCGAGAAACACACCAGAGGCCAATGCCACCTGGTTGTATGCCGTTCCGTTGTTGCGGTCACGTTTTTCCAGATGGTCAATTTTCCAATCGTAATAACTACTTGTCGTACTCTCGTAAGTAGCATCTCCATCTACATACCTACGATTATCTGTAAAGTGCACATCACTCGTCAGGTTACCCAAGTAGTTCACTCCACTGTAGATACCGAAATAGTTGCCATGAATAGACGAGTCATCACCTGGCGTAAATCTCTGCTGATTCAGCGACACCTCACTCACACGGTTAATAGTGTATTCTGTTGCATCGGCCACATCTGCCACACGATCCTTGGCACCCTGCAGCACCAAGCGGCTACCAAACACACCGCAGAAGTCGGCACGTTGAATGGTGTTCAATAGGCGACCGGCATAGATAGAGCAGAATCCATATTGCTTCCAGTAGGTCTCATTCTTATAGCTACTCGACAAACTGTTGTATTCATCCTCACTGATTCTTTCCCCTACTTGATGACCGCTGTTTTCCACCTGGCACACATACTCCAACTTGAAGTAGGCGCGCTCACGGTTGGTCAGCGTACGGTATTTTTCCAAAGAAATCTGTTGATCCAAACCGTAGTAGTCGGTACCGTAGTTCGTGATATTCAACTCACGATATCCACCCACCAACGACAGGTTACCACCACCATAGAGTCCACCGGTATGCTCCGTACCCACCGTGATAAAGTCGTGATGAAAGACATCATAGAGTGTGGCTGTGGCGTTGCCGAATACCGTCGTTGCATTGTTGTAACTCTCACTATTAGACGACACATTTCCGCCACCAAACACAGCATTATGGATGTGTATGCCACGTTCTGTCATATCATCATCCGTTTGGTTGCCCGTATAAAGGTTGGTCCACCCTGCATCCGTCTTGTCAGCAGGCAGGGTATTCAAGTATTCAGTAGGCACATAGTCGTAGGGACCATAAGTCTTTTGGCCATTACCTGTCGTTGGATACGTCACAGAATTACCATTAGCCTTAATCTGCAGATAAGGTGAAATGACCACCTTACAGTCCTCTGTCAGCATACCTTCAGTATCATAGTAATACCAGTGGTTGGGCGAGCCCGTCGATCCTCCAGGATTCTGCGCTTTTCCATTTTTAGTTTGATCAGAAAAGTAGCCTGTACCATAGACGAAGCCCACATCACCACCACCGAAGACGTTGCCATAGCCTTCTTTCAGACCTTCGTCCGTACCAATCTCACCACCATGGATATAGACCTCAGTCTTTCCGAAGACATATCCATCGGTATAGAAACCACGCGTACCGCCATAACCCAGAATGTTGTAGCCCTTACCACCACCGAAGACGTTGCGTTTCACGTGGCCATTATACATCTCGATATGGGTACCACCGGCTTTATAAATCGCCTTGATGGTGCGATCCTTGTTATCTACACCGCTCTCTTGGGTTGCACCTCGACCAATGGTGGCAATCTCACCACCACCAAAGATGCTGTTACGAACCACACCACCATACATCTTCACACTGCTCTCATCCACACTACTGTTGTCATCGTAACCGCCACCGAAGAGATTGCCGCAGTCAGACAAGCGGTCTTCTCCCACGTGATCCGTCCACGTTTCGTCGTTCAGCTTCTCTTCATATTCGCCAGTTTCTGTGTTATAGACGTAGCCGATGTATCCGTTGTTCAACGTCAAGTTTGCATGACCAATAATAGAACCACCCTCACCACCTCCATAGGCATTACGCTGAATGGCAGGCTGACCAGCATAGAGACCGTAATCATCCTTTGTGGCATCTTCGCCCAACACCTTCTTCAATTCATTGACAAGATTCGCTTCCGGTTGGTCTGGACGGATACCAATCACCACATGTGTCTCACCTAAAACATCACCTTCAGATGAGGCGCTGATTTCGCCCTGATGATGCCCCACGCTACCCTTCCAGCCACCACCATAGACGTTACGCGCACTGCCGCCGGCAATGAAAGCATTGGCACTGGCAGTGAGATTTTCTGCGCCAAACAAGTTATAAACAGCACCAGAAGTACCAGCAGCATAGAGGTCCTTATTCACGATGCCACCAAGAAGTGCGATATAGGTGGTGCCGTAAACATCACCACTACCCACAAATTTATCGTCCTCACTGCCAAGTCCACCGCCGTATGCGTAGTTCCCGACGTAAGCACCCTTGTTGATAATGACATTGGTGTTGTATTTATAGGTCTTATTGTCCCTGTCATCCATTTCCGCCGTCCTAACCAGTGGATTAGCAAGGTTGGTATAGGTATTGGTGAGATAACCTTCTTTCAATGCCTGCAACGGCGTCTTGGTCTCCATCACAGGGTCATAACCTCCACCTAAAGACCAAGCGTTTAACCAATCGGTTTCAGTGAATGCAACATCAGGGTCAGTATCTTTTTCCTTTGGCCAATAGTCAGGCTTAAAACCATTAATATATGCCTGCACGCTCTCTGCACTCATCACACCACCGGCCTCACCACCGCCATAGACCTCCCATACTTTGGCACCGTCTTTCAAATTGACCTCCGTATATTCATTCCACGTCTGGGAACCACAGCCTGCACCATAAATGGTGGCTGTCGTCATACCATATTGATGATGTTTCTGTTTGACAGGTGCTTCGATGTTGATTTGGCCATAGAGGGTACGACGGGCATAATTGTTACCGCCGTAGATGGCTCCCTTCGTCAATGTTGTTGCAGGATTAGAAATCAGGTAAGCATCCTCACTCTGAGTCAGCCAGTTCACTTTCGCCTCATAGACATCACAAGGCTTATAGGCATCACTACCGTATGCTCCACCAAAGATGCTACCGATCTGGATGGTAGATTCCTCTGGCACATTGACAATGGTGCGGCGAGTGACACCCTCGTTGCAACTGGCACCATAGGCGGCACCAATCTGTCCACGGACAAGATCTAGAACGGCAGAGGCTGTGACACCATCGGCATTGGCAGCTGCTATTTCGGGATTGAGTGCGGGCATGACCTCAACCGTTTCATTGTTGACCGTTCTGGTCGTAGCCGCCTCGTTACGCATACCCAGTCCGCAGAAATCACCTGCGCCAAACACCTCCATACTCTGGTACTTTGTGATATTTTGCGGTATGTCTATCAAAACATAGCTACGATCCTGCATCATGTCGCGGTCGGAGTCGCCAGAATAACCTTGTCCACCACCATAAATCCGATCCACTGCATTACGGGTATGATTGAGAGGTCTGAAGTTGACAAAGGCACTGACCATACGAGGCTTGGTGAAGCCAGTTTTGGCAATACCATTCACATCCGTATATGCTCTGAAGTGATCATCTTTATAGTCATACACACCATAACAACCTCCGTAAATGTTCTCCACACGCCCCTGCAGGAATTCCATATAGGCAGAGGCATTGGTGACATCGGGATTAGGATTGGAATCGTTCTCACCAACCTGCTTATTCTTTGGATTATAAACCTTACCCAAGATATCATTAGAGCTGACACGATCCTTGAAATTGGTCAGTCCAAAGATGTGTCCACCGAGGTCGTTGCCACCATAGACGTGGTCACGAATCCAAGGGAAGCCACCTCCGTCCGTATAAGTTCCATCGTTGTTTGCCTGACGTCCGATATACGTTTCAGTATGTCCCAAAATGTCGGCATTACAACTACCTGCAAAGGAGTTGAAGATACGACCATTACCCAGATTGATATGGGTACTGCCCGCAATCAGTCCCTCAAAGCTTCCTCCATAAATAAATTCAGCCTCTGCCATATCATCTTGGTCATCCGCATGGCTTCGATAAACCCCTTCATCGCTACCTCTCAGGTTGATATAGGTGCTATAAGCCTCATTGGGCTCGTATGTCAAATCATGTATAGTGGGATTTGTAGCGTTTTCTTGGTGACTGACAGCCCTTCCGATGGCTCCCTGCTCACCGCCACCGAATATCTGGAAAGTATAACCAGCATTGAGGTTGATGGTCGCGCTGCCCCAGATTTCGGAGTCACCACCATAGCCGCCACCGAATACATTCAATGCACGGCCCAACACGTCCATACCCTGCTCACCAAGAAGGACACCAGTATAACGCTTTTTGATATTGTAGTTTCCATCATACAACTTGGCTTCACCCTCATGTTCATCTATCTCGTCGAAGATGGCATTCTCACCCTTGCGGTCCACAAGCGACGCATTCAGGTTGATGACCACATTACCCTCCACATGACCATTATTATAACAACCGCCATAGATGTTTCCACCATGAAAGCGACGATAAAGGTCGGTGTTGGCGTCGTATTGTTCAACTGTTCCAGTGATATTGCCCTCCTCATCGGTGGGAGTAGGAGCGACAGCAGCCATCGGTGTGTATTTCTTGGTGGTTGTATTGTAAGTTCTGCCGTCAACAGTGTTCCACTCCAATATGCGATTGCCATTGTCATCCAATTCATATTGCTCATTACCATTCGCATCTAAGATTGGTGCATAATTCGCATCTCTTTTGATTTTCCAACGTTTGGGCTGAATCTTCAGACCACCGAAATTAAGCACCAACTTGTTGCCTGTACCCTCTTCGGGATCTCCCAACAATCCACCCAAGTATTGAGCGTTATAATCAGTCTTATACACATTGGCTTCGTTACTGCCACCGACAACCTTGTCATAAATCACGACCTTGTCATTGAAACTAACGTTGATAGCACCATCAATCTTCATGCTGCCCACGTTTCCACCACAGTAAAATGATCCAAAATACGTAGAATAAGGTACATAGGTTCCTACATCGTCGAAAACAACACGAGGCATGATTTGCATGGTCACGCCATCCATGTACTTGTCGAACTCGGTCCGCCCGTTAGTATCTTTCGTTTCACTAGCGAGATCCATCGTGCTATAGGCCCGATCGATGTTATTTGCATCTTTCACCGTCCCAGCATATTGCGAGAGCATATTTTCGGTCACCATATTTGCACCGTTGTTGCCCAAGAACACCTTATCAGCAATCACATACGAACCAATTTTCAACTCTGCCGCAGCATCAATCTCAGGATCTTCATTGTAGAGAGTAGCACTATTACCACCACAATAGACGGCACCGCCGATAAGGGTTGGCTTAGCTGCCGTTCCTACCAAACGGATAGACACTGCCTCGGCATTGGGACGGAAACGATTAAGTGCTTGAACAGACTCAAACCCACTAAATACGTAATTTTCCGCCTTTCCTAATATCTTATTGACATCATAGTAGAAGTCTTTATACGCTTCTAACGCACCCAAATCTGCATTATCCGTATAGGCATATGACCCGTTACCACCGCCATAGACATCACCCTTGATGCTGCTGTGGATACCCAGAGCATTACCGCCATAGATATTGCCAGAGATGTCGTTACCACCGTAGACATTGGTGATGTCGCCACCCTCAACCAGCACACGGGCAGCATAGCCTGCCGGATAAAAGGTGCCATCGATCGTCTCTGCAGGAATGGATTTCTTGGCAGGGTTCACGTCAGCCATACGGCATCCGCCAAAGACATTCTCAATCTTCAGCTTATCAGACTCGATAGGATTAATAGCCAACAAAATACCCTTTTCATAAGTCATGGCACCCTGATTGCCACCACTATAAAGGTCACGTATAACACCTGCTTGCAGGTTCCATTTCGGGCGAATGGCCATCTCAGCCTTGTTATTTCCACCAAACACACGAGCAAAATTGAATGCATAGCTGGTGAGGTTGCTTTGGTAGGTGGACAGTCCCACCTTTTGTGCCAATGCTGCCAATTCGGCTTTATATGTTGTTATTTGAGCTTCAGTGGGGTTCGCCGGAAGTTTCGGCATCACATTGGTCTCCGTCAGCACGGGACTGTTATTGTTAATACAAATCGTGGTATTCTTCGTGACCGTCGCATTGTTACCACCACCATAAAGGTGAGCAATGCAACCGCCCAGAATCTCCAGATAGGTTTTACCCAATTCGGGGGCATTCAATTCATTAGTGCTGGAGGCTACTTCTGTCTCGCCAACTTTGGCTATATAAGTGGTTGTTGCTGATTCACCTTCACCAGTAATCTTGGTATCGTAAGTATAGTCACCATTACCACCACCAAACAAACTACCGACGACAAGACTTAAACGGTCGTCTTCATCTACCGTCACTGGTGTCGGACTGGTGCGGACAAAGGCGTTCCAAGATCCATCGATATCGTTCTTGCCTTCCTCTGTTCCAACCTCTGTCAATGCCGAAGGAACATCAACCGTATTTTCTGGAGTACCTACCGTTCCTGCAATATCATTTCCGCCATAGACATTGTTAATGAAGATATTGCCAGAAGCATGCTCACCGTCGATATTGACGAAAGCACTACCACCCACGTTGGCCATACGGGCACCGCCAAAGACTGCGTTGATGTCACCTGCACATACGGTCACATTTGTATTGCCCGTCATATCACCAGCATTGCCACCGCCATAAACGTTTCCGCCAATGGTGATCTGTGCCTGCATCAGCGATACAGACAAACAAAGCAGTAATATGGTCAATATCTTACGCATTTTCTATACTTCAACCTTAACGTTAACCCTAACCTTAACTCTTAATTTTCAATTACAGTAAACTTTTCCCCGGGATCATCCAAATCCTCTTCCGACATCTGGTACAAGTACGTCGGCTCCACCTTCAACTTCACCGTATGAATTTGTCCTGAGTTCAAACTACCAATCGTAATCTTATTGGGAGCCTTCTGATTCTCACGTATCAAATTGCCTTTCTTGTCATATACGTTGTAGGTGGTCTCCAACAGATAGTTCGTATTGGTGGAAGGAGCCATACATGCCAGAAATTTCGTTGGCGTTGTTGTCAAGTACATATTGTCCTGAATATACAATTCTGCTGGAACAGGATCCGTACCACTCTGCTGTTCAAATTCCACATGACCACTGATGGGGTTGCTTCCGTCGGTGTTCGCCACAATAGTTACGGTCGCGTTGACCGTCTTGACCACATTGGTAGAACCTGGCTCGGGCACTGGAGTCAACTTGACAGCTGTCACCTTTATTTTACGTAGTTTAGCATATTTGGTGCCCAAACTCATCTGGAACTCCAACCCTGCATAGAGGTGGTCTATCAGCAGGAACAAGTTATCGCCATCATTGGTGTGATAGTCAAACTTCCCTAAAGACATGCTTGTGGGTTTAGAATTATCATATCCTTGTGCTCCCACAACAATGCAGATATCGTCAGGCGTCACAGCATTCAAACCCGTAAGGGTCAGGACGGCACCCTTGGCGTAATCCGCAGGATTCCCATCAGTCGTATCATCATCATACGGTGCTATCGTTACATTGCTGCCCACATCCTCCTTCGGCATAAAGCCATAAAAGTAATATTGGCCGTCTTTCAACGGAATGGTCGAAACCCATGTATGGTTAGCACCCGATTTCTTGTAATTGAACAAGCAAGGAACATATTCACTCTCTGTCTCTGTTGATGTCATATAGCCCTGAATCTGAGCGATGGGCGTCAGCGCAGTAGCATAGTCATATAGCACATAATCAGTGGGGAGCGTTGTGCGCGTAGCAAGCGGTGTGACATCTTCATATTGACGAGGACTCAACGACACATGCACCTCATGCGTATTCTGTGGGGTTGGCTCGTTGTCTTCCGTACAGCCATAGAACCACCCCACTGCACTCATGCAGAGCAACCCTTTCAGTAATATGTTCGGTCTCTTCGTCATTCTCTAAACTCTAAACCCTAAACTCTATACTACCAATTATACAGGTCTCTATCATCATCTACATTATCCGATGTCCAACTCTTCACACCCATATCCGTCACCGTCAACACATGGATCTTCGCATCCATATAGAACACATAGATAATCCACGAACGGTTGCGATAGAAATCGCCTGGAGCCGCCATCGAGAACGTGGTGGTAGATTGAGGGGCATTCTCAGAAGCATTCTTTGCACGAACCGTATATTGAATCGTTCCCGTCAACTGCTTGTCACTTTCACGCAGGTACGTAGGGCCTAATTCCATTAAAGGTTGATCGCTTTCATTAGCGTGAGAAGTACCAGCAATCGCCTCATTGATCATGTCCTCATAGTCTTGTGCTGCCTGAGTTTCGTAGGCATACTTCATCGGATCTACAACTGTAGGGATATTCGCTTTTAACAATTTTGAATTGACATAAACGATGGGATCACCCACATAATTGCTATACGTATGGATTCCAGGCATCAAATAACTCTCGGTCGGTATCATTTCTCCATCCAACTGAATCCCGTCTATTGACACCAATTCCTTATCATCTTCACTTGCAATGCGGCAGAGCACAAAGCGGAGTTTCGAAACGGCACGGGTCAACTGCACAGTAGTCATCGCATCTTGGGTTCCGACACGCAAGGTGGGGTAAGAACCATAGATGGGCTGATTTCTCTCCACACCCGACATGGGAAGGCCATCTGCTGGCACTTCTGAAACAGGAGAAACCATAGAATTCGCGACGAATATACCATTTCCTACACCGAACGAACTCTCCCCTATCTTCGCTGCATCCAATTCGTCGCGTGAAGTACTCACTCCAAGTGATGTCAACCCCACACTCTCCGCATTCGCCACCACATAGACATCCACATTTACAGGATTGTCCGCAAATTCTTTCTCCACTTTCATGCGAAACATTTCTTGTCCGTCTGTTTCGTTCAGGAAGGTGGGAGTGGCATCGAGATACCCTACACGACTACCACCATCATGCTTGAACACCCATATCTTGAGAGAATGAACCGTAGATTCCGCAATTTTTCTATACGTTATCTCACCCACATCGGATCGGGTCAACATCGGATGACCGGGTGCATAAACATAGATGTTCAGGAAGCAGTCTTCCTTCTCTTCACTGCTCCCTCCTGAATTGTCGCTGCATGCTGTCAACAGCACGATGACCAGCAACATCCAAGTTTCTATGTTCAGCACTTTCTTCATTCTCTTGTAACTTTAACGTTAACCTTAAATATAACCCTAACCTTAACTCTAAACTCTAAACCCTAAACTCTCAACTCTACTACAGCGGCACATTGGTCGTGGTGACCTGAATCCAATTCGGCACCAACTGAATGCCCACCTCCAAACGGGGGTCTAACAAATCGGGCAAATAGGTGTATGCCTCTTTCAAACTGGAAATCCTGACAACTCCTTGCGTGATGTGATTCTTGGTGAACACACGCTTCTTGAAGTCTTTATCTTGATCTACCGCTGCTGGTACCTCAATCGTACCCACCAAGTAGAATTTCGTTCCATCGAAAACCTTTCCGTTGATGCCCTCAAAATCCTCACCACTATTGTTGGTGAACTCCAATGCGAAGCGCACTTTCTCATTGTCTTTGGTTTGCAGCACCAAGGTGTTGGTGTATTGGGTTGGGGTGGTCGGTGAGGAAACGATGGAACCACCCATCGACATATTGCCCTCTATCGTCGGATCATAGATGATGTGCTCATTGACATCATTTTTAGGTGTGAAGTCATAACCTTGCGCATACTGACCGCTTATCAAAACTGCAGTCAAGGGGAAGGATGCCACCTCATTCTCCGCTGTTCCATCTTTCAGCGTGATGCTCTTTTTTCCTGTCGCATCTTGCAACGTGCTCGACACATTCAAGCCCACCTGCAAGCATCCCACCGCATAGGACAGAGGATCAATAATGGCTATTGATTTGGTGAACATCTCCTTTGTGCCATAACCTTCGTCATACGTAGCCAGAACATCATCCCATGATTTATTGGCATAATCTTCCTTCCGACTCTCTTTCGAAGTCTTGATGCGACTGTTGGCATAATAGAAGAGTTCAGCTGGATAGACAAAGCGATTCAGGCTGTTGATGTTGTTTACATCAGTGTTGGTCTGCACCTGAGGTTCAAAAGCCTTGTTTGTATAATTCCATTTCACCACTGCTACGCCATCAGGCAAGCTGATATTGGCTGGATAGCCTGCAGGCACATCCTCGTTAGCTGCTATCGCTGCTAAAATGGCCGTTTTTATCTTGTCCTCATCGCTGTTCTCTGTTACAGTTATAGCATTGAGTTGAGCTTGCAGCCAAGCAACTCGTCCTGCCACACTGGTAGAGGAAGCCGCTATGGGATGTCCATCATTCACAAACTCACGGAACAAGCTACGCAAAGGAGTAAGAGGTTGGAGCTGTTTTGCTTCTGCCTGCGAGAAAGTGCTCCATTTCTTAGTTTCTTCCCCTTCTGGGTAGGCATTGGCGATATAATTCAAATAAGTAGCGATTGTGTTGGCAGCATCAGGCACGGTTACTGCGTTGTTCTCAACCGCAGTATATATCTTTTCTGGTTCAAATTGAATAGCTGCTGTCGATGAAGTAGGCCAAACTAATTCCTCTTCAGCGTTTTCTTTGATAATATTGGTGTTCAGGGATCCTTTCTCAAATTTAGAGCCTGATGGAATTGCTCTGCAATAGCAGAGAAAAGCAACAGTGCCGTTCGGAACTTTCACCGAACGGTCATCAAAATAATGAAGGTTGTCAGCTTCTTCATTATACTTGTTAAGGTTTGTAATATAGGTGGATAAAGGGGTTTTATCTGATGCAATCAGATGATCCACCAGAGCACCTGCACCAAAGGGGAAAAGACGCTGATCCTGAATGCCACGAAAATTACCATTTTGCTGCGTCATAGTCGTAGTCATTCGAGTTGAGGCTCTGTTTGTGGATACATTCATCGCCAAACTGATAGGAACAGACCCCCAAGAGGCAGTGCCGTATGACGTGTCATCATATGTACATGATAACACAAAGATTACATTCAGCATTGCCAGAAAAAAAACTTTTGTCTCACTTCTCCAAATCATGTCTTCACACGTTCCTTTCCCTTTTATCAACAGGTCATATCATTATTCAACGGACAGCAAAAACGCACACCATCCGTTATATATCAGAATTATAGGAGCCTCCTTCCTTCCAGTCAAGTGTTATACTTACACCCACTTCAGCACTCACGGGCTGCAAACTGCCGTCTGCTTGCAGTTGCGCCTTCACCACCTTGATCTGTCCAGCCTGCAATGGCTCTTTCACATCCAGCACCGACTTGGTCACTGACCCGTCGGCAAGCGTTACATAAACAATGAACTGCCACAAAGGTTCATCACCCTCGGCTTGATCGCGCGATGGGAAATTGACAGAACAGAAACACAACATGTCGTCTGTACCCGTATCCACCTGCTGAGCATGCACCAAAGGAGGATTGTCCACAAAAGTGTAGGTGCTGTCGTTCACATTGAACTCAGTAGCAAAGCCAGTGGCATAGACCTTGATGTCCTTCACTTCCACACCATCTGGGTTGTCTATCACCAAAGCGGCGGCACTATTGGACATATAGAGATCCACATGGAAAGCCTGATCCTTATCTTCCAGCACCTCCAAATCTGCACGGGCGGTGAAGATGCCCGTCTCATGAGATTCAATAGTTTCTCCCTGCTTCTGCACCAATGTCTGCGTGTCACGATTGTCACCACCCGTCACACTCACCCACGAGTTGTTCTGCAGATTTGCCAAAGCCAAATGACGATAATCCCGTGCAGGCAAGAAGAGTGTGTAGCTCTTCTCACTGTCGTTCATCGGTTGATTCTCATGATGCAGCAAGCTCGCGTACTTATCTGTGTCGTAGAAAGAGAGGTCAACGTCGCGGGCAAAGTCGGTAAAGATATTGGCCAGGTGATTGCGCAAAGCATCAGCCACAAGTTGTTCCGTCTGGGTGGTCAACTGGGTCTGCAATTCTGTCTCGATGTTGGTGACTAACTGCAACTCATACTCCATCTCATATTCCTGACCACAGTCGCTCAAATCCTCATCAATCGACGAACAAGCAGCAAGGCCGACCACAAAGACCGCCCCCAATATCCAATCAACGATGTTCCACCTACGCGCGTACATTATTATTAATAAATCTTATGACTTTATTTACAATATCACCACGTGGGAGAATTTTACTCCCTAACTATGAAAATATTTTTTCCTAACTAGGGAAATAATATTCCCCCACGTGGTAATTAAAAAAACTTAGAGATCAATGTTAAATGTTATACCAGATTGCCATTTAAGATTTACAGAGAAGCCCAATTCCAATTCAGGAGTACGCAAGTCTGGAATCGTCGTGTAAGCATTAGCAAAACCAACGTTGCTACCATCCTTATTAGTACCTATCGTGAAGTTAGCTATTGTCTTGAAGTCCTGTTTAAACACTTTATTACCTGTATTTTCGGATCCAGTCGCATCTGTTGGAGTAAGTTTTGCCACCATATAGAACTTACAACCGTTCTTCACAACACCATCAACACCTTGGAAATCTTGTCCACTATTATTCACAAACTCCAAAGCTACATAAACTTCTTGAGCCGCTGCTGTTTCCAAAGCCAATGTATAAGTTGGCCCTATAGCAGTTGATGGGGTTAGCACTGCTGAAGCAGAAGTAGTGTTAATCGTATTATCATAAATGGCGAATTCATCACTCGAAGTAATTGGTTCAAATTTCCAGTCAACGCTTTTCTGGCCACCAATCAGAACACCTGTAAGCGTGAAAGGACTTGCAGCAGTCAATTCTATTTCTTCATTATTGCGATCAAAATACTTGGTTCCGTCGTTGTCTCCTGCCAATGCACTGACTGTAACATCCAAACGACCTACGGCATACTGAATTTGATTAGTTATCGCAACAGAACGAGTAGACGGTGTAACTGAAGTACCTTCAGTCCCATATTTAGCAAGAATATCGTTCCATGTGGCATTATCAGCTTTATACTCATCCGCCTTAGATGAATTAGATACCTTCACACCACTATTAACAAAATAGTAAAGAGAAGCTGGATATACGATTTTCTCCATATCCTCAACATTGTGAGTGGTAGACCCATTTGTTACAGCAGTTGCAGTTCCATCAGTCCATGATAAAACGGCTGTGCCATCTGGCATGGAATTATTATCACCTGGATAACCACTAATATTATCTTTGAAATTAAGGATTCCTTCTGATACACTCTCCACATAAGTGGTACTCTCAATGGCAGCCTTAATAGCTTTTGATATATCATCAGTATTGTTTCTAATTGACGAATACAAATCCTGAACTGCTGCCTGAACATAAGCGGAAGCACCTGCCTTCATGCTTGTGAAATTTGTGTATAACTTTCCAAGACCTTCGCTATACCAAGTTTTATCGGCATTATTAACATCAGCACAATCCGCCCATGTGATGGTATTCTCATCTGCATCTTTTGTGTTGGCTTGTGCTATGCTAGTAACGTATGCAGCCAACGCATCTCCCTTTGTTTTATCAATTGATGTTGATGCAACAATTGGTGTAGGGGCAAACGATATATCTGCCGTCTCATTATCAAGACCTGCGGGCGTCAAATATCCATTAGCATAACCATCGGTACCTGTTGCCTTTCCATAGAAAAGGAAACCTGATGTTCCCAAAGGAATTGTTACATCTTGGAACAATACTGCATTATTATTAGACACTAATCCGCTTGTTCCACTTGGTATAGAGTTTTCCGAATTAGTTGTAGATGGTTTAATAATTGTATTAGCTGCAAGGGTAATGTTGTTACCCAGACGTTTCGTGCGATCAGTTGCATGCAAATAAGGTTTCAACACAATGTTTGTCATACCACGAAAATCCGAAATTGCTTCACCAGCCTGTACGGTTGCTGATGACATACGTGTTGAAGCCACATTTTGTGGGAATGAGATGGAGAACTGAGTCTTCACGGTATTCCCGTCATAAGTAGGATTGGTATCAGCCACAGCTCCGTCGTCGGACGAGCAAGCGGTGAATCCAACTGCGCTTGTGAGTGCTATCGCGCTCATCAAAGCATAAAAGAAATTCTTTTTCATACTTTAAAAGATTTGATTAGTTAATACTATTTTCTTGTTATTTATCTCTTATTTTGTCAGTTTCCTTAAGTTCTCCCGTGCATCGGCATTACCCTGCTGGGCGGCAAGACGGAAGTAGTTGAGGGCGGCATCTTTCTGACCCGTGTTCCAAAGGGCAACAGCAAGGGCGTTCCATGCACGAGAATCGCCTTGAACGGTGCGGAGTTGGGCGAGTGCCTCTTCGTAACGTTTCTGTTGGATGAGTTGGGTTGCCTGATTGATGGTCTTCGCAGCAGTATCGGGCACATAGTCAAAGTAGATACGCAAGTAACCCGAGTTACGCTGGTCACCCAAGAAGTTCTTCTTGATGTAATCGAAAGGACGACCTCCGTCAAGTTGACGCAGACGCTGTTCACGACGGGTGAGGTCTGACTCGCTGTCAATGATGCCGATAGCTTGGCGCAAACCTGCCAGACGGCGACCATCAGCTTCCACCTTGCCCGTCTCCATTTCGGTCACAGCGTCGTGAATCTGGTCACGCAACTCTGCCCAAGCCTCGCCACCATTAGCCACATCGAAGAGCGCCTCGGTGGCCTGTGGCACTTGCTGCTGCACATACTGCTTAAGTGCCTGGGCACGATCGGAAGCCAATTGCTCGTTGTGCTGCACCCTACCCTCGATGGATGCCAAACCCACAATCTGGATACGGCGCACAGAACTGGTGGAATCAGCCATAATCTGACGAGTGATATCAACAATGCGGTCAAGCGTGTTTGCATTGCTGCGGAAGTCGCGACTCAACTCGCTCTTGTTCACAGGGAAGTGTACATAGAGCGCTCCCTTCTCCTTGCGGAGGATGCGTGTACGGTCGTATGGACGATATTGATTGATGTTAGCCAATACAGGATTTTCACGCTGTAAAGCACCTGCCTTGCCGGTATTGTCTTCCACTGGATGGACAACCAATACTGGAGGAGGAGGCGTTGTAGTGTCGATAGGCGTGATGATTGGCTCCTTCTGCTTCTTCTCCGCCTTCTGATAAACGACGTTGAGTGTCAGTTTGGGAATGAGGAAAGGTTTGTTGTGATGCCCCAGATAGGAACCGCAATGTGCACAGTCATATTTCTTGGCCCAGGTATAACCAACACCAAGACCCACCTCGCCTTCCAGTCGGAAGTAACGGTTCAGTCGCCAAGAACGTCCATAGAAAGCACCCAAACCAATGAGGTCACCTTGTACACGATTGTGGCGCACCGTCTTATAAAGGTCGAAGGGGAAAGTAACGTGCCCTACATTATAGTGGCTGTAAAAAACATTCGTACCCCAATAAGAGCGGTGGAAAGTACTATCGTTCCAATGACGCAATTCTGGCGCGATAAGAAAATGTTTCCACTTACGTGTTGTATTATCATCAGTAGGCCAAGGACGATAACCCGCATTGAGACCCAAAGTCCAATGAGGAGACACACGAACATCAAATCCGAGATTGGGGGTTCCCGAAATATCATAGATTAGATTATTACGTACAGCAAAGTTTTTCTGTGCGTAGGCCTTGTCGCCAAGCGAACACAACACTACCAATAGAAGGGCGACAGACAGAATATTCACTAATCTCTTATCCAAAATATACTAAGTTTCGTTCCTTATTTCGTTTTACAATTCGCAAAACTAACGTTTTTTAACAACATATACAATAGGATTTCAACTTTTTGCCCCCCCCGTTAACATTTTTTAATAAAAAGAGGCATTTTCCACTTTTATTTGCCCCTATCAGTTTACAAAAAACAAGAAGAGAGGGGAAAACCTACTACGATTAGGAATTTTACGTTCTCGTTTAGGAAAAATGACCTTGCAAAGTGCATGAGAACCCCATAACTTTGCATCGTCAACAAAACCAAATGGGTTCAATTCCGAAGGTTATTAGACACGATATAATAAACTGATTGTTTCACTCTTAAAAACATGAAGCCTTATGAAAAAGTTGTTTCTTATCTTAGCAGTGATTCTCGGCTCACTCCTGATGCAGTCTTGCCTCTGCGACTGCTGGCTCTTCGAACCTGACTACGGATATGGAGCTCCGCCTCCACCTCCTCCACCACCTCATCACCACAGGACGAGAGTAGTTGTTTGGTGAAAAGGTATTTTATATTCCAAAGCTTGGAACGTATGTTCCAAATCATGAAATATACGTTCCAAAGCTTGAAACATACATTTCAAAGTTAGAAACATAAAATAAATAACAGCGAAAAAACAAATAGACAACGAGAGAAAAATAATTAGAATAGATATTGGTTAGTTTTTAGACAGGGCTCCCCGAAACCGTGATGGCTTCGGGGAGTTATTTTGTGCCTCCGATGTACCTCCGAACTACCTCCGATGTACCTCCGATTCCATATATCGTCATTAACCTTGAGGTAACCTTGAGGTAACCCTGAGGTAAACTTGAGGTAATTATTCAATGGTCAGTTCCTTGATCAGCCGCTTGGCATGACTGTAATCATCCATCACGGAAAGCACCCAACGGATATCAACACCAATGGTACGCTGGAGGGCATTGTCAAATTTGAGGTCGCCCGACATCGCTTCCCAGTTGCCATCAAAAGCAAGACCGATGAGACGCCCCTTTCCATCGAACATACCCGAACCAGAGTTGCCGCCCGTGATATCGTTGGTGGTAAGGAAGCAAAGTGGAAGTTGACCCGTCTGTTGGTCAATATACTGCTTGGAGAACTTGCCACGTTTCATCCATTTATAGACAGGGTCAATCAATTGATAATCATAGTTGTCAGGGTTTTGTTCATGCTTGTTGAGGAAGGAACGGGGAGAGGTAATCATGCTGGTAGCCTCTTCCTTCAATCCTGTAATGCCAGGTGCAAAGTTGATGGGCTCGCAAAGTCCGTAACTGAGACGCATCGTGAAGTTGGCATCAGGATAGTATTCTTGGTCATGATTCATCTCACGGATACCATCGCCCAACAAACGTTCGTAGATTTCCACATCACCTCGCCATCCCCACACTGCCAAGAAGGATGACAGCACATCGCCAGCAGCGATTAACATCGGGTCATCATCTATTTCATCGAAGGAATGCACCTTCTTCAAATCATCGGGACGGGCAAAGATGGAACGTGCATAGAGGTCATCGACATAGCGTGCATAGTCACCTTGCCAAAGAGAATCCACCATCTGCGGAATGGATCTAAGCTGAAAACGATCGGTGGGAACTTGCTGGATGTAGTTTTTGAGCAGAGCAAGGAAGACTTTCTTGTCGGTAGCGACATCGATGTCACGATACTGCTTGGCAACACGCTCCTGGAAATCATCATCACGAGGACGCATGATATTCCGTAGCACAAAACTAAGGATGTCACTGCCACTATAGAAAGACTCAATCCAAAGGTTGCGACCAAAGAGGGTTTCGTGGTTCTCTTTATAGAAATTTTGCAAAGAATCAAGCAACCCTATATAGCGTCCTCGTTCCAGCGTATCTGCTTGCACCCACCGCATCAGTTCCTTCTCCTGCTGCCGCTTCTCATCGATAACCTTCAAGTTGTCAAGGGCAGTGTTCTGACCTAACGAGAACTTCCAATAGTTGGAACTGCTAGCGTATTTGGAGGCATACATGATACGAAGAGCATCACTCTGCTTCATCGCCTCATCAAGGATAGCAAGTTTCACGCCTCTCACCTGATAACGCACGTCATTGGTGGTGCGCATCGTGCTCTCAATACCATATGATGAAAGGTAACGGTCAGTGCTGCCTGGATAGCCGAAAACCATCGAGAATGAACCTTCACGATAGCCTTGTGTGCTAACATGAGCATACTTGCGAGGATGGTAAGGCACGTTGTCCTTGCTATATTCGGCAGGATTATTGTCCTTGTCGGCATAGATACGGAAAACACTGAAATCACACGTCTGACGAGGCCACATCCAGTTGTCTGTATCGCCACCATACTTGCCCAAGCACTGTGGTGGCGCATAAACCAAACGCACATCATCATACCGCTGATAGACAGAGAGGTAATACTTGCTTCCCTTGTAGAAAGCATTGATTTCACTCTCTATGCCCTTACCGCTATAATCCACCATCTCCACCAGTTTCTGGGAGACGGCATCGATGGTGGAATCGGCTTGAAAAGCGTTGGCTCCTTCTGGGATGGCACCCAACAGCAAGTCGGTCACATCAACGGTCTTGATGTGAAAGAGCACAAAGAGATCCTCATTGGGCAACTCCTCCTCAAAGGACTTGGCAAAGAATCCATTTTGCAGGTAATCGTGCTTGGGGGTCGAGTGGTCTTGGATGGCATCGAACCCACAATGGTGGTTGGTGAACATCAAACCATCAGGGCTGACCACCACACCCGAGCAGAAGCCGCCCAACTGCACGATGGCATCGTTCAGCGATGGAGTTTCCGTACTATATAATTCTTCAGGTGTGAGTTCCAAACCCAAACTGCGGAGAATCGAGTCGGTCTTCGCCGAAAGGTTGCCCATCACCCACATGCCCTCATCAGCATGAGCCGTTAAAACAAAAAGAGAAAACAAAAGTAGTACAATTTTTTTCATTGTGATATTATTTTTTGCGGCAGCCGCAATCCCTAATTCTTTTTCACTCCAAACTTCTTGCCAATGATGGGGAGACTGTGCAGCGGCATGTCCCTGTGAATAATCTCCAAGAGGAAGAGAATGATAAGGAGAGTGTTGAGGATGAGACGAAGCCATACGGGCCAGGTCTCAGGAAGGTAAATCATTGCTACAAAAAGGGCTGCTGCCAAGAGGACATATATAAAGATGCCTTTGAGATCGTACTGAATAGGATTAAGACGCTGCCCCACGAAATAACTGAGTGTCATTGAGGTCGCATAGCCAGCAAAACCGCCCCATGCACAAGCCATATAGCCGTACTTGGGAATGAAAATGACATTGATGGCTATGAGCACGGCACATCCTGTCAAAGAGAAGCGCGCCCCCCAAATGGTCTTGTCAATCAGTTTATACCAAAAAGAGAGGTTGAAGTAGATACCCATCATGATTTCGGCTGCCATCACAATAGGAACAGTAACCAGTCCATCACGATACTCCTCACCAATGATATGTTTGAGAATATCCATATAACCTATCACACAAAGAAAAGCGAAGAGGGTGAAAATGATGAAATACTTCATCGCCACCGCATAGTATTCCTTGCTATCCTTATCCTTCGCCTTTGAGAAGACAATGGGTTCATAGGCATAACGGAATGCCTGTGTAATCATCGCCATAATCATCGCCACCTTCACACATGCTCCATACTCACCCAATTGTGCTTTGGCATCAGCCTCATCACACACTAAAGGGAAAATGATCTTATCCACCGTTTGGTTGAGTACACCTGCAATGCCCAACACCAAAATAGGCCATGAATAGGAAAGCATGCGCTTCAACAAGGAGAAATCAAACTGCCACTTCACCTTGAAGAAGTCGGGGATGAAGAAGAAAGTGATAAAGCCTGTACACCACAGATTGATACAGAAGACATAGAATACTTCCGTCTTGCCCAACACCACGAAATAGAGGACATTCAAACCGATGTTGAGGAAGATGAACAGCATCTTCAGCGAAGCAAACTTGATGGGACGCTTCTGGAAACGCAAATAACTGAACGGCATTGCCTGAATGGCATCAAGCACCACCACACTTGCCATCATCAGCAAGTATTCAGGATGGTCGGCATAACCCAGAGAATCGCTGATAGGCGTGATGAAGCCAAAGATGGAAGCCAGAAAGATGACAGAAAGGACACTCACCACTGTGATGGCAGTAGTGAACACCGTATCAGGCTTCTCATCTTCCTTGTTGGCAAAGCGGAAAAGGGTCGTCTCCATACCAAAAGTGAGGATCGTCAATGCCAATGCTGTATAGGCATAGATATTGACACTCACACCATAATCACCCGATTCTTTCGGCATGTAGTTGGTGTAAAGCGGCACGAGCAGGTAATTGAGAAACCTGCCCACAATACTGCTCATTCCATAAATCGCAGTATCCTTCGCTAACCCTTTGAGATTTGCCATAAGGTTATTTACTATTTACGCTGTACAATGTACATTATTCGAGGTATGTATAACCGTAGAGTCCGCTACGATAAGTATCGAGGAACTCCTTACCTTCTTCAAGCGTGATCTTACCCTCCTTGATGGCTTGCTTCGCCCATACTTCAAGGCTACGAACGAGTTTCTTGGGCTCGTACTGCACATAACTGAGCACATCCGCCACCGTCTCGCCGTCAATGATGTTCTTGATATGGTAACCATCCTTGTCTGTCGTGACGTGGATGGCATTCGTGTCGCCAAAGAGGTTGTGCATATCACCCAGTATTTCCTGATAAGCACCCACCAAGAAAACGCCAATATAGTAGGAGCCCTTCTTCTTGTCGAGCGTATGGAGCGGGATAAAGTGGCTCACACCCGTCTCAGTGGCAAATTGTGCAATCTTTCCATCAGAGTCACAGGTAATGTCCTGCAACGTGGCATTGCGGTCAGGACGCTCATTGAGTCGCTGGATGGGCATGATAGGGAAGATTTGGTCAATCGCCCATGCATCTGGCAAAGAATGGAAGAGGGAGAAGTTGCAGAAGTACTTGTCAGCCAAGAGTTTGTCCAGTGAATGGAACTCCTCTGGCACATGCTTCATGGTGTGAACGAGGGTGTTGATCTCGCGAGCCACCGCCCAATACATTCTTTCTATCTCAGCACGGGTTCTCAGATCGAGCATACCATGCGAGAAGAGATCGAGCGCTTCTTCACGGATTTGCTGGGCATCATGCCAGTTCTCCAACATATTGCGCACATTGATGTTGCACCAGATGTCGTAGAGGTCTTTAGCCAATTGATGGTCATCTTCCTTCACCTCAAACTCATCGGGCATTGCCGGCACCTCCGTCGTTTCGAGCACCTCCATGATGAGCACTGAATGGTGTGCTGCCAAAGAACGTCCGCCCTCCGTGATGATGTTCGGATGTGGAATATCGTTGGCATTGGCTGCATCCACAAAAGTATAGACGCAGTTGTTCACATACTCCTGAATGGAGTAGTTCACAGAACTCTCGCTATTGCTCGAACGGCTACCATCATAATCAACACCCAAGCCACCACCACAATCGACGAACTCAACGCCATAACCCATCTTGTGCAACTGCACATAGAACATACTTGCTTCACGCAGGGCATTCTGAATACGACGAATCTTGGTGATTTGAGAACCAATATGGAAATGAATCAGTTTGAGACAATCTTTCATGTCGTTCTCCTCAATGTATTGGAGAGCGGTCAACAACTCACCCGAGGTCAAACCAAACTTGCTGGCATCACCCCCACTCTCTTCCCACTTGCCAGAACCTGAGGCTGCCAATTTGATGCGGATACCCATATTAGGACGCACACCCAACTTCTTGGCTGTACGGGTGATGATTTCCAACTCGTTGAATTTCTCCACCACAATGAAGATGCGCTTACCCATCTTTTGGGCAAGCAACGCCAACTCGATGTAATCCTGGTCTTTATAACCGTTGCAGATGATGAGGGAATCGCTGTTCATATTGACCGCCAAGACTGCATGCAACTCAGGCTTCGAACCCGCCTCCAATCCGAGGTTGAACTTCTTGCCATGCTTGATGACCTCTTCCACCACAGGGCTAATCTGATTCACCTTGATGGGGTAGATGATGAAGTTTTCCCCATTAAAACCATACTCATTGGCTGCCTTCTTGAAACAAGTGGAAGTCTTCTCGATACGGTTGTCGATGATATCGGGAAAACGCACCAGCACAGGTGCCGACACATCACGAAGCGCAAGGTCGTCCATCACTTCTTTCAGATCGACCTCAACACCATCCTTACGTGGTGTCACTGCCACATTTCCTTTATCGTTGATACGGAAATAGTTGACTCCCCAGCCATTGATGCCGTACAATTCATTGGAGTCTTCAATGCGCCATTTTCTCATATTAAACCGATGATTTGGTTGACGTAATTCTTGATTTGTTCTTTTGTGTGGATCACCTCAATGTGGAGCGTATGCTTCGCCTTCTGATAGTAGGGCAAACGCTTCTGGAGCGATTCTTCAATATAAGCAATGAGTTCTTCTTCTGTCTTTCCCTGAATGAGTGGACGCACGGTCTTGCCCATTTGCAGGTGCTCCTTCAACACTTGAGGTTGGGCATCCAGAAAGATGGTCTCACCACGGGTGTTCATGTAATCCATATTGTCGAAAAAGCAGGGCGTTCCCCCACCACATGAGATGATGACATCTTCAAATTCAGCCACTTCGTGCAACATCTTCCTTTCAATCTCACGAAAGCCTTCCTCACCTTTCTCTGCAAAGATGTCTGGGATTTTCTGGTGGAAACGGCTTTCGATATAATCGTCGAGGTCGTAGAAATCCATTCCCATATCACGTGCAAGCACCTTACCTATCGTGGTCTTGCCTGCTCCCATATAACCAATCAAGATGATTCTTGTCATGCTTTTGCCGCTTTTCTGCCACGTCTCGCCGCAGGTTTTGCCTCCGATGTCCCTTTGTCTGCCTTCTCAACAATCGCCTTGCATTCCTCATAGGTGAGATTGGCAGGTTCCTTGATGCTCTTGGAAAGTTTATAGTTCGTTCCCTTGTATTTCAGATAAGGACCAAATCGACCAGTCATCACCTCCATCTCTGGATCTTCTTCAAAAGTCTTGAGATGGGCAGCCGCTTCTCCCTTCCGACGCTCCTCAATCAATTTGATGGCATCAGCAAGGTCGATAGCCATCGGATCTACATCCTTAGGGATAGATACATATTTCTTACAATGAAGCACGTAAGGGCCAAAACGACCTGTGCCCACTGACACTTCCTCGCCTTCATATTCACCCAAGGTGCGTGGCAGTTTGAAGAGTTCCAATGCCTCTTCCAACGTAATGGAGGCGATGCTCTGTCCCTTGTTCAACTGGGCGAAACGAGGTTTCTCCGTTTCATTCGCCACACCAATCTGCACCATTGGACCAAAACGGCCAATCTTCACACTGACGGGCTTGCCTGTTTTGGGGTCTTCACCCAGATAACGCTCACCCACCTTATGTTCGTTCTTCTCCTGAAGAGTGGCATCCACCATCGGCTCCAACTTCGCATAGAAGTCACGCATCATCTCACGCCAATTCTCCCTACCGTCAGCAATCTCATCAAAATCCTTCTCCACATTGGCTGTGAAGTTATAATCGACAATCTCAGGGAAAGCCTGAATGAGGAAGTCATTCACCACAGTACCTATGTCTGTTGGCAGGAGTTTTCCCTTCTCCTTGCCTACCACTTCCTTCTTCGTGGATTTCTTGATTTTTCCGTTCGAGAGTTTCAGCACCTCATAGGTTCTCTCCTCACCCTTCTTGTCACCCTTCTCCACATAATCACGCTGCTGAATGGTGGAAATGGTAGGTGCATAAGTGGAAGGGCGTCCAATACCCAATTCCTCCAGTTTCTTCACCAAACTGGCTTCTGTGTAACGCAGCGGATGCTGGGTAAAGCGCTGGATGGCCACCATTTCCTGCAAAGACAGTTTCTCGCCTTTCTTCACAGCTGGAAGCAATCCTTCCGTCTCTTCCGACTGCGTATCATCATCGTAGGATTCACGATATACTCGCAAGAAACCGTCAAATGTAATGACCTCGCCAGTTGCCGTGAAGTTCACATCATCGGCAGAGATGGTGATGGTCGTCTTCTCTGCCTCCGCATCTGCCATCTGACAAGCCACAGTACGTTTCCATATCAAATCATAGAGGCGCTTCTCCTGCGAATTGCCTGAGATTGCATGCTCCGAAACATAAGTGGGACGAATGGCTTCGTGAGCCTCCTGGGCACCCTTCGAACTGGTGTGAAAACGACGAGGTTTCGAATACTTGGCGCCATGTATCTTGACAATTTCTTCTTTCGTTGTGTTGAGACAGAGTGAAGAGAGATTCACGGAGTCCGTTCTCATGTAGGTGATGTGTCCTGACTCATACAGATGCTGTGCCACCATCATCGTCTGGCTCACCGTAAAACCCAATTTACGGGCAGCCTCCTGCTGAAGCGTAGAGGTCGTGAATGGAGGTGCAGGACTCTTCTTCACAGGCTTCTTGTCGATGTCTGTGATTGTAAAATCCCTATCCTTACATGATGCCAAGAAGGCTTCTGCCTCCTCTTCTGTCTTGAAACCATGTGCCAGCGATGCCTTAATGGGCTGTCCGTCCACCATAAAGACGGCATTGACCCTATATGTAGATTCGCTCTTGAAAGTCTCTATTTCCTTCTCACGCTCCACAATCAATCTAACTGCCACACTCTGTACACGACCTGCTGAAAGACTTGGCTTCAGTTTCTTCCACAACACGGGCGAAATCTTGAAACCCACAATACGGTCAAGTACACGACGTGCCTGCTGAGCATTCACCAAACCCATATCGATGGTACGAGGTTTTTCGATAGCCTCCAGAATGGCACTCTTCGTAATCTCATGGAAAACAATTCTTTTAGCCGCCTTGGGATCCAAACCCAACACCTGGCACAAGTGCCAAGAGATAGCCTCTCCCTCGCGGTCTTCATCGGAAGCCAACCAAACTGTGTCTGCCTTCTTGGCCTCATTACGAAGACTCTTTACCACACTTTCCTTGTCTGAAGGAATTTCATATTCTGGTGAGAAATCATTCAGATTCACACTCATCTCCTTCGATTTCAAGTCGCGAATATGTCCATACGAGGACATCACCTTGTAGTCTTTGCCAAGAAACCTCTCCAGTGTTTTCGCCTTGGCAGGAGACTCCACAATCACTAAATTCTTTTGCATATATTATTCTTTTTTCTTCTCTTTTGGGAAAAATCGGGTGCAAGCCGAATGCAGAGCAAAACTGGTTTTAACGATGCTAAGGCGCAGCCCCGATTATGAAAATCGGGTGCAAAGGTAAGCAAAATATTTTTTACGCTATATAAATAATGTGTAAATTTTTCAAAAAAAGCCTCTTCGTTAATCGAAAAGGCTTCCCATACCGGTCTTATCGTGGGGATTCACCCACGGATTACGTCCCAAATGCTTATAGGCAAGTTCCGTCACTTCACGGCCTCGTGGAGTGCGCTTGATGAAACCCTCCTTGATGAGGAATGGCTCATACACTTCCTCTACCGTACCCGTATCCTCGCCAATGGCTGTGGCGATGGTGCCGAGACCCACAGGACCACCCTTGAACTTGTCGATGATGGTGGTGAGAATCTTATTGTCAATCTCATCCAAACCGAACTTGTCAATGTTGAGGGCTTCAAGCGCCATGTGGGCAATAGGCAAATCAATGGTACCATTACCCTTCACCTGGGCAAAGTCACGTACACGCCTCAACAAGGCATTGGCGATACGAGGTGTACCACGACTTCTGCCTGCAATCTCACCAGCCGCATCAAAGTCACAAGGTATGCCCAAAAGTCTGGCAGAACGGAGAATAATCTTCGTCAACACATCGGCATCGTAATACTCCAAATGAAGGTTGATACCGAAACGGGCACGAAGTGGAGCGGTTAAAAGACCGCTTCGAGTGGTGGCACCCACCAACGTGAAAGGACTGAGGTCTATCTGAATGCTGCGTGCCGAAGGTCCTTTGTCTATCATGATGTCAATGCGATAGTCCTCCATCGCACTGTACAAGTATTCCTCCACAACAGGTGAAAGACGATGAATCTCATCAATGAAAAGCACATCGTTCTCCTCCAACGAAGTAAGAATACCAGCCAAATCGCCTGGCTTGTCCAGCACAGGACCCGAAGTGACCTTAAAGCCTACCCCCAACTCATTGGCGATGATGTTGCTGAGGGTTGTCTTACCCAAACCTGGAGGGCCATGCAGAAGAGTATGGTCAAGGGGTTCCCCACGGAATCGGGCAGCCTCCACAAACACACTCAGGTTCTCCACCACCTTCGTTTGTCCGCTGAAATCTTCGAATCGCAAAGGACGTAAGGCATTCTCAAAATCCTTATCCTTCACATTCCGCTGTTCTCGTATGTCAAAATCTTCTGCCATCTATTTTATGTGCAATTTAACGATTTACAATTGATTTTCGATTCCAATATTTGACTATTTAATACAACTAGCCGCATGGCAAATTGTAAATGGAAAATTGTCAAATGGTCAATGTCTTTACTGTTGTGTCAACCTATCTGCTGGCTGGAGCACATAAAGTTTGTCATTCACACGCACACGGTCATTCACTTTAATGCTGATGTGCTGTCCTCTGGTGGCAACCTCCACTGGCTCCAATTCATAACGGATCTCCTCGCAGGACTGAATCAGTGCACCCGTCGTGTTACCTGTCACGAGAATCTTGTCCCACACATGCAGGTCTTCATTCTCAATCAGGAACTCCGCCACACCAATCTTTGAGAAGTACTTCATACATTTGCCCACATATACCTTCTTCTCCGTCGCTTTGCTACCATACACCTCGCACCACTCACCCAGTTTCTGACCCTGGTAATATCCATCCCAGAAACCTCGGTTGAACACAGTGCTGAGTTGCTTGTCCCACGCATCTTTCTTCTCTTCCGTGAACGTGTCCTCCAACACGGCATGGATAGCCTCATCATACGCCTTCACCACCGTATAAACATACTCAGGACCTCGTGCCCTACCCTCTATCTTCAGTACTCTCACTCCTGCATTCATCATCACATCGATAAATCGTATCGTCTTCAGGTCGCGAGGCGACATAATATACTTGTTATCCACCTTCAACTGCGTACCCGTCTCCAAATCCGTCACCTCATAACCCCTCCTGCAAATCTGCACACACTCTCCCCGATTCGCACTTCTACCCGCATTCTGCAACGACAAATAGCACTTGCCGCTAATCGCCATACAGAGTGCGCCATGACAAAACATCTCGATGCGAATCAGTTCCCCTTTCGGTCCTCGGATGTCCTGTTCCACAATCTGTTGGTAGATGTCCCTCACCTGCCACATATTCAGTTCCCTCGCCAGCACCACCACATCGGCAAACTGTGCATAGAACTTCAGCGCCTCGATGTTGGAGATGTTCAGCTGCGTGCTCAGGTGCACCTCCTGTCCCACTTCACGACAATAGGTCATCACGGCCACATCGCAGGCAATCACAGCCGAAATCTGCGCATCCTTCGCAGCATCGATGATTTCATGCATCGTGGGAATGTCTTCGCCATAGATGATGGTGTTCACCGTCAAATATGACTGCACCCCATGCTCATGACAAATCGCCGCAATTTCCTTCAAGTCCTCAATGGTGAAATCATTGGCGCTGTGACTCCTCATGTTCAGTTTCCCGATACCAAAATACACCGAATTTGCTCCAGCTTTCAATGCTGCAGCCAAACTCTCTCGGCTCCCCACAGGTGCCATGATTTCAAAATCAGAACGTTTCATGGGGACAAAGGTACGACTTTTTTTCTACATTTCAACAACATCTGCCCCTCATCTTTCACTTTTGCCCCAAACAGATACACCTCTCCCCCATCTTTGATGCCTGACCTTTTCTGTAATTCCTCAGCAGTCATCACAAAGTTACGAGTGGCTATATTGGCTTGGGGTATCTCTTTCTTCAATCGTTTCATCACCTTCGAAGAAAACACTATCTGCTCCTCCACCTCAAAGATGCGACCAGGAAAATCAGCGATGAATTCGTCTGATGTCATCAGATGTGTCTCAATATCAAGTTGAAAGACAGGGAATCGCTGGCAAAGGGAGCCAAATGCCTGTGCTTTCATCAGGGTCACGTCGGGTTCGTAGAGGTAAGACTTCATTCCACTATTAGAGACAGAAATCCCCATTTCATCGGATAAATCGAAGGTGTATTCGATTGTCCTATCCGTCAAGAAATCCACACAATGCACCCTCACGCACCCCACATGGCTCTCCCCATCAAAGGGATGTCCTTCAGGACAGAGGGTGTCTGTGCTTTTCACTAATATTTCTTTACACTCGTTCTTCACCCCCACAACATAAATATCAGTCACACTCTTCAACTTACGCAATACATCGGTCAAATCTACCATTGGCGAGAGTTTCACCAGCACCATCTTGGCGTGTTGCAAAAGTTCATCCTGCCAATCAATGATGTTGGGTTCACAATCCTCCATCGCATAGACACGACTACCATCACCAGCCCTTCTTGCTGGGTCAAGGTAGATAATATCCACCGTTGGAATCGGCAGTTTCTGTCCATCGCCACACCTCACCTCTGCCTCAGGATGCCTTTCATCCTTCAGCACCTGAAAGTTATGTTTTGCCACCTCGCAAAGTTCCTCATTCCTCTCCGTATAAATCGCCCTCTTCATCCCCTCCAACATATACCAGAAATCCACACCCATTCCACCCGTCATATCACAAAGGCTTTCTCCTTCGATAATGCTACGCTTATACCTCGCCGTCGCTTCTGAACTGCATTGCTCAGCAGGCACACGACCACCCATGATGAGGTCTGCATTGGCATACCACTCAGGCAACTTCGTCTTCAACCGCTTCCGCGCCTCAATCTGCTCGACCGCAAAAGGTACATCAATCCCCTGATACCGATGAGCCGCCAACAGCAACGCAGCCGTATCATCATTCAGATGTTCCACGATAAAATCGCGTAATGCAGGAGTCCAATTCATCGCTTGAAAAGATTGTTTGATTCAATTGCAAAGTTACAACATTTTTATGAACAGGAAGTCACTCATGCTGAATATTTGTCCAAATCGTTGCTTGTTTCAAAGATTCTCGCTAAATTTGTAGCGTGAAATGAATTCGATTCAAAAGAACAGAGAAAATAAACTGATTATATTCATGAATTTGTTGAAATTGTTTGTTTTTTGTGCCTTTCCGATGGCATCTATTGCCGCTATGGCTCAGAACCCCATCATCTGTGATCGCTATACAGCCGACCCTGCTCCCTATGTGCATGGCGACACTTTGTATTTGTTTGTCGACCATGATGAAGATGTCACGGAGAATGGTTACTTCACCATGAAAGATTGGCTACTGTACAGCACGGTTGATATGGTCAACTGGACATATCAAGGTACGCCGATGACAGGCGAAACGTTCAAGGCATGGGCCAAGACCGACAACGACTGCTGGGCAAGTCAATGCGTTGAGCGTAACGGAAAGTGGTATTGGTATGTGACCGCCACTGTCAAGCAATACGGCTTTCCAGGCATTGGTGTGGCAGTGGCCGAGCATCCCGCTGGTCCCTATACGGACCCTATCAAGAAACCATTGGTGCAGGGTTGGGGAAAGATTGACCCTACGGTCTTAATTGATGACAATGGACGAGCATTCTTGTTCTATGGCAACAATGCGTTATGGTACGCCAAATTGTCTAACAATATGACCTCTATCACCAGCAGTGAGATGGAGGTGAACACGAAGGATGTGAATACCTTCGGACCCTATAAAGGCTATAATGATGACGGAACGCCAAAGACCAACTTCGAAGAGGCATCGTGGATTTACAAACGTAACGGCAAGTACTATTTAGAGTATGCAGCAGGAGGTGTACCTGAACATTGGGCATACTCAACAGCTGATAAGATCACTGGCCCATGGAAATATCAAGGAAAAATAATGGGAACAGCAGACAATAGTTTCACCATCCATGGTGGCAGCGTGGAGTACAAAGGTCACTATTACTTGTTTTACCACAACGGTAAACTGCCCAATGGCGGCGGTTACAAGCGCTCTACCTGTGTAGAAGAATTCATGCCAAACGAGGATGGTTCTTTACCATTCATCCAAGCAACTACTCAGGGTGTGAATCCACTGCAGACCCTCGACCCTTACGAGCTTCAAGAAGCTGAAACCATCAATCAGTGTCAGGGTGTGAAGTGCATGGGCGACCACACGGGTTGTTACGTGACCAACATCAATAGTGGTGACTACATTAAAGTGCGCAATGTTGATTTTGGCGAAGCTGGTGCCCAATCTTTCAGTGCCAAAGTGAAAGCTGACCGCAGGAGCACTATGTCCATACGTCTTAGCAGCAAGACCGGGACTGTGAAGGGTTCTGTAACCATCGAACCAACGAATGGCGAGTGGCAGGAAGTGATGTGTGACTTGAAGGCTCCCATCACTGGTGTTCAAGATATCTTTTTCACATTCTCAGGCACCGGATCCTCTCTGTTTGATTACGATTCATGGCAGTTCAGCCAGGCACCTATGGCTATTGAAGCAATACCGGCTTCAACTTCAAGTCCTCAACTTGACCAAATCTACGACCTTAGCGGTCTTCAGATTAGTTCCCCTGTACAAAATAATATTAAGATTATCAACGGGAAAAAAATTCTCAAATAATGACAAAAAAGAATACATCTCCCAAATAACTAATCAACTAAATAACTACAAATGACAGATTTATCTATTTTTTCTTTGGAAGGTAAGAACGCATGGGTAACGGGTGCGTCTTATGGTATTGGTTTCAACATCGCGAAGGCTTTTGCCCAAGCAGGTGCCAAGAACATCGTGTTTAATGCCAGGAGTGAAGCGTCTCTGCAACTGGGTCTTGACAATTACAAGGCTGCAGGCATCACGAATGTGAAGGGTTATCTGTGTGATGTGACCGATGAAGTGGCTGTTGGCAAGTTGGTGGACACCATCCACAAAGAGGTGGGTCAGATTGACATCTTGGTGAACAACGCTGGCATCATCAAGCGCATCCCGATGCATGAGATGGCTCGTAAGGAGTTTCAGGAAGTGATTGACATTGACCTTGTGGCACCCTATATCTGTGCCAGTGCTGTCTTGCCTGAGATGATGGAGCGCAAGGAGGGGAAAATCATCAATATCTGCTCGATGATGAGTGAACTGGGGCGTGAAACGGTATCGGCCTACGCTGCCGCCAAGGGTGGCTTGAAGATGCTGACACGTAACATCTGCTCAGAGTATGGTGAGTATAATATCCAGTGCAATGCCATCGGTCCTGGCTACATCGCCACCCCTCAGACGGCACCTTTGCGTGAGCGTCAGCCAGATGGTAGCAGACATCCGTTTGATTCGTTCATCTGTGCCAAGACGCCAGCAGGTCGTTGGCTCGACCCTGAGGAGTTGGGAGGTCCTGCCGTGTTCTTGGCATCGAAAGCCTCTGATGCCGTGAATGGTCATGTGCTGTATGTGGATGGTGGCATCTTGGCATACATCGGAAAACAACCCAAGTAATGTTATTACCTTATTATAAAGAGGGAGTCATTGAGGCTGGCTGTGATGAGGCTGGTCGGGGATGTTTGGCAGGCAGTGTGTATGCTGCGGCAGTCATCTTGCCAACGGATTATCACAATGACCTGCTGAACGACTCGAAGCAACTCACTGCCAAGCAACGGTATCGGTTGCGTGAGGAGATAGAACGGGATGCTGTGGCTTGGGCATTGGGCATCGTCTCTCCACAGGAGATTGACGAGATGAACATCCTGCGTGCCAGCATTACGGCCATGCATCGGGCAATAGATGGGTTGAAGGTAAGACCTGAGCACCTAATTATCGATGGAAACCGGTTTATGCCATACAAGAATGGGGGAAAGGTGGTGCCTCACACCACCATCGTCAAAGGTGATGGGAAGTACCTCTCTATTGCCGCTGCATCCATCTTGGCAAAGACCTATCGTGATGATTATATGAAAGAATTGCATCAAGAGTATCCTTTTTATGGATGGGACCACAATGCGGGCTATCCGACGAAGGAACATCGGCAAGGAATTGAAAATCATGGGACTACGCCTTATCATCGAATGACTTTCAATCTTCTGGGAGCGATTCAACTCGAACTCCCCTTCATAGAATAGGGAAAAACCCCTCGCAAATAGGAAAACACCATTTGCGAGGGGTTTCATTTTGTCGTAACTTTGCATCGACAACAAAAAGAAAAGCCCACGCAGGGCGATTCTCAGAGACTAAGAATAATAAAGTATTAACATTCTAAAAACAATACAACTATGAAGGCTTTAAGAACTACACTCGCAGCAGTCGTTCTCTTCATCGGAGCAATGACAGTTAACGCTCAGAGCATGAGCATCGCAGCAATGCGCAGCAATGCACGGTTCTTGACCGACCGCATGGCTTACACACTTGGTATCAACGACCCATACCTCATCGACGAGATTTATCGTATCAACTACGACTACATCTGGGGTGTGAACGAATATCTGGATGATGTGGCGTTGGGTTACTACTACGACGACTACATGGCAGTGGTTGCAGCTCGCGACATTGCGCTCCGCAATCTGCTTGGCGTCAACATCTGGAACCGTCTGATCAACTACAGCTACTTCTATCGTCCGATAGTATTTGCGAATCACGGCTGGCGCTTCAGCATCTATGACTACGACCGCTATGGCGTGAACCGCTTCTACTTCCACGCACCTCGTCCATTGGTTACCTACACAGGAGGTCACTTCTTCCGTGGGATGCCAAGAAGGGAAAGGATGGCTCCTCCACCTCCAGTTCGCAACATGGTTCCTCGTGGCGGTGCTCCAGCTCCCAACGGTGCATACCGTGGTGCAGCCCCTCGTGGAGGTCGGATGAACGACATGGGTCCACGTCCAAACGGCAACATCAATAATAATGTAAACCGTAACGTGAACGTGAATGTGAACCGCAATGTGAATGTGAACACGAACACCAACATGAATGCGAACACCAATGTGGGCACGAGTGCCAACATGAGCGCGAACCGTCCAGAGATGCGTCCCAACACAAACGGGAATGTGAACCGTCCAGAGATGCGCACAAATGTTAATGCAAACGCTGGAAACAGCATGCGCAGCGGTAGCAACATCAACAGCTCTTCTCGCTTCAACGGTGCAACTCGCACAACAACCACTACGGCACCTTCTATGCCTACTCGCAGCAATGCTGGCGCATCGATGGGAACTCGTAGCAGTGCAGGTGCATCAATGGGGACTCGCAGCAGCGCAGGTGCATCGATGAACAGAGGTGGTGCAAGCATGGGCACTCGTGGTGGCGGTGCATCAATGGGTGGACGCACAGGTGGTGGCCGCAGATAACAAGATTTCTCTCTCTTTCTACTATATATTGGTAAATTGATTTTTATTGGTTGGGGGACTGCTCTTCGTGAGAAAAGCAGTCCTTTTGGTCATACAAAAGCCGTGTAATTTAGATTTTTCACTTTTCAAGTGCACTTGAAAATCATTTTTGATTTATTCTTTGGTCACTTTTCACTTATATTCACTACCTTTGCACAAAATTTCAATCCTTATGACAATAGAAGATAGACTGATAGCAAGTGTGCAGGAAGCCGTGAAGGCTCTCTACGGAATGGAAACCTCTGCTCAGCAGGTGCAGTTGCAGAAAACCCGTGATGAATTTGAGGGACACCTCACAGTGGTTGTTTTCCCCTTCGTCAAGGCGGCTCGCAAATCGCCTGAGATGGTGGGTAACGAAATCGGACAATACCTTGTGGAGAATGTGGGCGATGTGGTTGCCAAGTTCAATGTGGTCAAGGGCTTCCTCAATCTCGTCATCAGCGATGCTCCTTGGATTGCGTTGCTCAATAGCATCAATGCTGACGAGAAGTTTGGCTTCACGCCCGTTACCGACAAGAGTCCGTTGGTGATGATAGAATACTCATCGCCTAACACCAACAAGCCCCTCCACCTCGGACATGTGCGTAACAACCTCCTTGGTTCAGCCCTTGCCCGTATCGTTGAGGCCAACGGAAACAAAGTGGTGAAAACCAATATCGTCAACGACCGAGGCATCCATATCTGTAAGTCTATGCTTGCGTGGCTCAAATGGGGTAATGGCGAAACTCCCGAATCCTCAGGCAAGAAGGGTGACCACCTCATTGGTGACTACTATGTGGCATTCGATAAGCACTATCGCGAAGAAGTGAAAGCATTGGTGGCTCAAGGCATGGACGAGGAAAAGGCCAAGCAGGAGGCTCCCCTTATCAAGGAAGCCCATGAGATGCTTGTCAAATGGGAAAAGAACGACCCTGAAGTGCGTAGTCTTTGGAAGAAGATGAATGAATGGGTTTATGCCGGATTTGATGAAACTTACAAGATGATGGGTGTCAGCTTTGACAAAATATACTACGAATCAGATACCTATCTCGAAGGTAAGGAGAAAGTTATCGAGGGACTTGAGAAAGGTCTCTTCTATCGTCGTGAGGATGGTTCCGTGTGGGCAGACCTCACAGCCGAAGGACTTGACGAGAAACTTCTCCTCCGCAGCGATGGCACCTCCGTCTATATGACACAGGACATCGGAACTGCCAAACTCCGTTTTCAGGACTTCCCCATCGACAAGATGATTTATGTGGTGGGCAACGAGCAGAACTACCACTTCCAGGTGCTTTCCATCCTCCTCGACAAGCTTGGCTTCAAGTGGGGCAAAGATCTCGTTCACTTCTCCTACGGAATGGTGGAACTCCCCAACGGCAAGATGAAGAGCCGTGAAGGCACCGTTGTGGATGCTGACGATTTGATGGCTGCCATGATTGCAGATGCCTACGAAGCCAGTAAGGAACGTGTGAAGCAGACTGCCATGCCTGAAGATGAGGCCCGTGAAGTGGCTCGTAAGGTTGGATTAGGTGCCCTTAAATACTTTATCCTGAAAGTTGATGCCCGCAAGAATATGCTCTTCAATCCAGAAGAGTCTATCGACTTCAACGGCAATACAGGTCCTTTCATCCAATACACCTATGCCCGTATCGCCTCCATCCTCCGCAAGGCAGAGGAACAGCGCATAGAGATTCCTGTGGAAATGTTAAATTTGAAATGTCAATTGTCCACTAAAGAGACCGAACTCATTCAGAAGCTCAACCAGTTCCCTGCAGCAGTTCGTCAGGCAGGTACCGACTATAGTCCCTCTGGCATCTGTAACTATTGCTACGAACTCACCAAGGCTTTCAACCAGTTCTACCACGATTTCACCATTCTTGGCGAACAAGACGAAGACCTCAAGCAGTTCCGTCTCTCACTTGCCAAAGCCACCAGCAAGGTCATCAGCCTCGGCATGGGACTCTTAGGCATCGAGATGCCAGAGCGGATGTAATTCCACTTCGACGGGGCAGTGGTCACTACCCATAATGTCAGTGTGAATCTTAGCACTGACGAGTTCAGATTGAAGCCGGTTGGAGCAGAGCCAATAGTCGATGCGCCAGCCGGCATTTTTTTCGCGAGCATGGAAACGATAACTCCACCATGAGTAAATATCGGGAGTATCGGGATAGAAATGGCGGAAAGTGTCTGTAAACCCAGCACTAAGGAGATCTGTGAATTTGGCACGCTCCTCGTCTGTAAAGCCTGCATTGTGACGATTGGACTTAGGATTCTTAATATCTATTTCCTTATGCGCCACATTCATATCTCCACAAACAAGGATGGGTTTCTTTTGATCCAAACGTTGTAAATAAAGGCGAAAAGCATCATCCCAAGTCATACGCTGATCCAGACGCTTGAGACCATCTTGGGAGTTAGGCGTATAGACGGTGATGACATAAAAATCGGGATATTCCAAAGTAATAACACGACCTTCTATGTTCATGTCGAGCCAACCGTTATCAGGGAGAGAAGAGATGATGTCTTCGGGTAGCCCCAAGACTACAGACTGGGGGGTGTGCTTGGTATAAATAGCTGTTCCTGAATATCCTTTCTTTTCGGCATAGTTCCAATAGGATTGGTAACCAGGGAAAGCAAGATCAAGTTGTCCTTCCTGCATTTTGGTTTCTTGCAGGCAAAAGAAATCCGCGTCGAGCGTGGTGAAGACCTCTGAAAAGCCCTTACCACACACGGCGCGGAGTCCGTTAACATTCCAAGAAATGAATTTCATTTCTTCTATGATTTAATTGTTCTATCCAATTTAAGCGAATTTGCTGAAGTCCACCTTGTGCATGTCACCTTCTTTGAGGAAAGTGTCATGGAAAGCATGAGTGGCTGCAAGGTTGTGCCAAGACTGACCCTTCTGGGAAATCTTGAGGTAGTCCCAAAGGAGTTGCTTGTAGTCAGGATGTGCACAGTTCTCAATGATGGCGTGTGCACGCTGGATTGGGCTCTTACCACGCAAGTCAGCTACACCTTGTTCTGTAACGATGACGTTGACATCGTGCTCTGTATGATCCACATGGCTGCAGAATGGAACAATTGCAGAAATCGCTCCTCCCTTGGCTACAGATGAACAAGTGAAGATAGAGAGGAAGGCATTGCGCTCGAAGTCACCTGAACCACCAATACCATTCATCATCTTAGTACCGCAAATCTGTGTAGAATTGGCATGTCCATAGAGATCCACTTCGATGGCTGTATTGATGGCGATGAGGCCGAGACGACGGATGACTTCAGCGTTGTTGGAAATCTCTGACTGGCGAAGCACGAGTTTGTCGCGGAAGAAATTGATGTTTTCGTAGATGCTCTGAAGCTTGTCATTGGTGACAGTAAGTGAACAGGTTGATGCACACTTCACTTTCTCCTGGAACATCAAATCCACAATAGCATTCTGGAGCACTTCGGTATAGACTTCCATTTGTGGCATTTCCGGGTTGCTGCCGAGGGCAAAGAGAATAGCGTTGGCTGTAGTGCCCACACCGCTCTGAAATGGGAGGAAGCCTGGAGGAATAATGCCACGCTTCTTCTCATTCATCAAGAAATTGGCCACATTCTCACCAATTTTGTCAGTGATGGGGTCTGCATCCTTAAAAGCACGTGCCTCGTCGGGAATGTTGCACTCTACCACACCCACAATCTTTTTGGGGTCAATCTGGAGGTAAGGTGTACCGATGCGGTCAGTCACCTTCTCGATGGGGATAGGTTTGCGACAAGGAGGGTCAAGTGGCTCATACACGTCATGAAGTCCCTTTGACTCAGCAGGGTGGAAGGCATTGAGTTCCAGAATCACGCCTTTCTTTGCCAGACGAGCCACAGTGGGAGAGATACCACCTGCAGCGGTGAGATATACTTTACCATCTTCCTCGATGGCACACACTTCGATGATTGCCCAATCCACATCGCCCAAGAATCCGTAGCGGAGATCTTGAGCCATCATACCGAGATGGATGTCGTTGTAAGCAATTTCGCCGGCATTGACATGCTTGCGGAATGTAGAGTTTGTGGTGTAAGGCGCACGATAACGGATAGCTTGTTCATCAGAAAGAACGCCATCACAAGATTGACCTGTGGAGGCACCTGTGAAGATGCCTATCTGGAAAGGACGTCCAGCCTCATGCTCTGCGTGAGCAATCTTGGCAATCTCTGCCGTTACTGCCTTAGGTGTGCCTGCTGGAGTGAAACCAGACAGGCCAATATTGTCTCCGTTTTTGATGAGTGCTGCAGCCTCTGCAGCGGTGATTCTTGTAAATGCCATAAACCTTTAAGTATTACACAATTTTTCAAAATTTGTGCAAAGTTAGGCGTTTTGGATGGATTGACAAAAAAAATGGCACAAAAACTGCTGTTTTGTGCCGCTTTTATATAATATATGTGTGGAATCCGCTTTTATTTTACGGGGTCGAAGTCATCTATCAAGAGATCCTGCTTGTTTTTGGGCTCGTAGATGACCTTGTTGGCTCCACTGGTGATTTGTACGAATTCCGGATGCTCTTTGGCGAAATTGTCAATATAGCGAATGCGTTTCTGGTCATATATCTCGCTGACAGCAATGAGGATACCTGTTTCCTCTACATCACCAAAGCCATAATTAATGGCTGTGCCGAACATTCTCATAGTGGGGGAAAGGCTCATATAGGCATTGACCAATGGGGGAATATTATAACCAAGTGCACGCACTTCATGGTTCAATATCTTGTAGTCTTCCTTGAACGAATCTTCGCAGAAGAGTTCCTCAAATTCCTTGGGATCATGCTCCAGCTCCAGTGGTTTGGTGGGGATAACCAGATTGTCTTTGTCGCCAAAGTGCTTGCGGAGGAAATAGAGAATCATGTCACGTCCCTTGCGGTTGTAACTAGGATACATGGTCATCTTTCCAAAGAAATATTTGCAACCAGGCATGATAACCGCCAAAGCGCCCAATCCATCCCAAAGGTTGTCAAGGGCAAAGATAGACTTACCATCCGAACGGGTGGACTGGTATTCAAGCGTCACAAAAGAACGTCCCAATTCGATGGTGTATGGGAGGTAGTCCTTGATGAACTCATCGGAGAAATGGAACATGTGACTGGTGGCCAGAATAGGCTGTCCCTTCTCATCAAACTTAATGTCGGGCCCCAAGATATAGCGATAGCCACCAATGATTTCTTCTGACTCCGGGTTCCATACAATCAATTGCTTGTAGGGATGCTCCATCGTGTCAAACTCATCAAGGTCACAATCCAAGCCAGTGCCACCGCCTGCTGCTCGGAAGGCAATTTCACGAAGACGGCCAATCTCTCGTACAACATTGGGGGCGTTCTGCCATGTGACCACATACACCTCATTGTTGCTTTTGCTGGTCATCCGCAAACGCCTCTCATCGGTCAATTCCGCTTTGAGCACCTCTTTGGGGATAGGTGCGATAATTTCTGCTTCCATATTTAGTTTTTGTCCTTTTTCTTATTAAGCCGAGGCACCGCTGGTGTCCAATTGATAAACCTTTTCTTTCACCCATTGTGCCCATTCCATCGGGGTTTTTGATTTGTCAAATGTTTGCCACGGGATTGGTTCCCCGAATGTGACGGTGAAGGTCTTTCCTTGATTCTTATACATCTCATCCGCCAGATATAGCATGGCGAAGTTGAACTTGATATGCAGACGCTTACACCATCGGGCGATATTGTAAAATCGGTCAGAATTGTGTCCTGAAAAGTGAACAGGAATCACATCTCGTTGATATTGAACTGACTTGGCGATGAACGTTTTCTTCCATTCGATGTCTCGAATCACATCATCTTCTCCTTTTCTGGAACAAAGTCCAGCCGGAAACATCACCACATTCTTCGGTGACTGAAAAGCTGCCTCCACCATCTTGGGAAAGTTGCGGCTGTTGCGCCCTGTTTTGTTGATGGGTACACAAAGTGGCGCCAATCCCTTAAAGCTCATCAAGATATCATTAACAAGATACACCATTTGGCTGTCATACTTATGGCAAACAATAGAGCCTAATGCGATGCCATCCTGTCCTCCAAGGGGATGGTTACTCACAATAGTGAAATAACGTCCTCCCTCATTCCCAGGTAATGCATCCAATCCCTCTTGAATGACTCCTCCAATATTGGTCTGCACTTTTGTAGTACAATTCAGATATTTGAGGCATCCGTCCAACCATTCAACTCCCACTTGTCCTTTTCCTTCTCCACACAGATGAACATTCATCCAATCTTGGTGAATGATGTTCTTCAGCCATGAAACCAAAAATTTAGGAACAAACTTGGATTTTTTGCCGAGCTTGTTCTTCAAAACTTGGTCTATGTCAACCCGAAATTCTTCTCCGTCTATAGCCATAATACTGAAATAACGTGCAAAATTATTAAATCTTTTTTGTTTTTTAATAAAAAAAGGGAACTTTTCACGATATGAGCGGAAAAAAAGTTGTAACTTTGCAGCATTAATTGATAATAGGCTTGTTTTAACAAGTGAAAAAGGGATTTATCCCGTTTTCCAAATTTAGCAATGAAAAAGATCTTTTTTTTACTTTCAATCTCAGTGATTATCCTGAGCTCGTGTAGTTCCGTTGCCGACTTCAATTATTTTCAAGATACGGCAAATGGTGATGTAAATCACATTCCCACTTTAACTGAAGCGGTTACTGTAAAACCGTATGATAAGATTTTTATCTTCATTTCATGTAAAGATCCTCAATTGGCTGCCATTTATAATTTGGTAACTGTAACCAATCGTATTGGTAACCAAAGCGGCAATATTTCGTATTCCAACAGTAGTTCTGTGACCTCCTATACCGTTGATGAGAACGGAAATGTGGAAGTCCCTGTGATGGGTAAGATTCATGTAGGCGGTTTAACCCGTAATCAAATAGCCGAAATGGTAAAGAAAAGGCTGACCACTTCTGCTGAAGGCGTCAAGGACGCAACCGTTACTGTTGAATTCGCTAATCTCCACATTGGTGTATTGGGTGAGGTAAGGTCACAAGGTGTCATCGCGATAGACCGTGATCAGTTTACGCTGCTGGATGCAATCGCCCGTGCAGGTGACTTAACTCAATATGGTAACCGTAAAAACGTGAAGGTGTTCCGCAAGAACGGTTCGAAGGTTCAGACATACGAGGTGGATTTGACCAATTTCCAGAGTGTTTGCCAATCTCCTGTCTATATGTTGCAGCAGGATGATGTTATCTATGTTGAGCCTAATAAGGTGAGAGCAAGACAAAGTACTGCAACAGGTAACACGCTGTTGACTCCTTCCTTCTGGATGTCAGCCTTATCTGTTGGCTTGTCCATTGCTGTGTTCTTGAAGAAATAGGAAAAATATACAACAAGTTTAGAACGAGCATTTATTCTTTATATATTTAAGGTAATAAGAGTAATATTAAAATATTATGGCAGAAGAAGCATTAAGGTCTGCAGTTGTAGATATTAATTCTGAAGAGAAAGAGGAAGAGGGTCTGAGTTTCATGGACATCCTTTTCTTGTGTCTGAGCAAGTGGTATTGGATTGTTGCATCGGTTGTAATATGTTTGATCATTGCGATGTTGTACATCAAGACTACACCTCCCACCTATAAACGTACAGCGGCAGTGCTGATCAAAGAAGAAGGCAGAAGGAGAAGCAGTAGCCAATTTTCCGATTTGTCAGAATTGAGCAGTTTAGGATTGACATCAAGTGTATATAATGAAATATTGACATTGAAGTCACCCTCAGTCATCAGTGGTGTAGTGAAGAATCTGGGCATGGATGTGGATTACTATGTAGATGGATTCTTCTACGACAAATTGCTTTACGGCTCTAATCTTCCCTACAAGATCACGTTTTTGGATATGGACAACCAGTCCCTTCAAGGAAAGTTAAAGGTGGAAGAAGATAACTTCAAACTTGAAGTTGAGGCGTTGAATGGTGTGTCTTGTCTTTATACCGTTGAAGGAGCATTGCTCGATTCAGTTCAAACTGCTTTTGGAGGTACAGTCATTGTAAGCCGCAGTGCTGAATATATTCCCAAGGAAGATGCAGCACCCATATCAGAGGTAGACATTGTGAAAAAGCGCTTCAATATTGCAGTGGAAACCTGTATTGCTAACATGGAAGCTGAATTGGCCGACAAGAATGCAGAGGTGATAGACCTGTCTTATACGGATGTGTCTATTGAACGTGCTACTGATGTGGTGAACACGATTATTGATGTTTATAATGAGAATTGGTTGAAGGAAAAGAACCAGATTATCGTTAGCACATCAGAGTTCATCAATGAACGTTTGGGCGTGATTGAAAAGGAACTGGGTTCTGTGGATAGCGACATCTCTTCATACAAGAGTGCCAACAAGATTCCTAGCATTGAACAGACAGCTACCATCTACACAGGAAAGAAGATTGACGTTAACGACCAGTTGCTTGACTACAACAACCGCAGGGCAATGGCCAATTATATCCGTCAGCAATTGAACAATAACTTGGCAAAGAATCAGTTGTTGCCCGCCAATTCTGGTATCGAGAACCAAAGTATCGAGAAGCAGATTGCTGATTACAACTCGCAACTTCTCCAGCGTAATAGTATAGCGGCTAATAGTAATGAGCAGAACCCTATGCTGGTTGAGTTAGACCAGACATTGTCTCAGATGCGTCAGGTCATCAAGGCTTCTCTTGAAAATTACATCTATGTGCTGAATGGTCAAATTCAGACGTTGGAACGGAAGGACGCTGTGTCAAATTCTCAACTGACAACCAATCCAACACAGGCAAAATATATTCTTTCTGTGGAGCGTCAACAGAAGGTGAAGGAATCACTCTACCTCTTCCTTTTGCAGAAACGTGAGGAAAATGAAATTAGCCAAAGTTTCACAGCCTACAACACCCGAATCATCAACTGGGCAGTGGGTTCAGATTTCCCTGTAGCCCCAGCTAGAAGCAAGATTCTCTTGATTGCTTTCGCTATCGGTTTGGCTCTTCCTATTGGTATCATCTACCTGTTGGAGACGATGAACACCCGTGTGCGTGGTCGCAAGGATATAGAGAAACTGATTGTGCCATACGTAGGTGAGATACCATTTGTGGGCAAGAAGAAATCGAAGTTTGCTGGTCTTCTTAACTTTGTTGAGAAGTTCCAAAAGAAGAAGCATAAGCGTCCAGAAGACGAACATCGTGAGATTGTCGTCAAGGATAGGAAGCGCGATATGATCAACGAGGCCTTCCGTGTGGTACGTACCAATCTTGAATTCATGTTGGGTCACAATGGCGACAAGGTGGTGATGACCTCTTCGTTCAATCCTGGTTCTGGTAAGACCTTCTTGGCTATGAACTTGGCTGTCAGCTACGCCATTAAGGGCAAAAAAGTCTGCATTGTGGATCTTGACCTCCGCAAGGCATCCCTCAGTATGTATGTAGAGAATCCTAAGCCGGGTGTTTCTGAATACTTGAATGGTGATGTCGCTGACTTCCATCAGGTTCTGGTTCGTGGAAGCATCCGCAAGGAATTGGATGTGCTCCCTTGTGGTGCACTGCCTCCTAACCCAGCTGAGCTCCTTTACAGTCCTCGCTTGGAACAGATGATCAACGCCCTTCGTCAAGAATACGACTTCGTCTTCCTCGATTGTCCACCAATCGAAATGTTGGCTGACTCTACCATTATCAATAACTATGTTGACCTCACCCTCTTTGTGGTTCGTGCAGAGTTGTTGGAGCGTAGCATGCTGCCTAAGATTGACGTGATGTACAAGGAGAAGAAGTACAAAAACATGGCACTCATTCTCAATGGTACCTTGCTTGCCAGTGGCCGTTATGGTTACCATAAGTATGGTTACTACAGCAAGTACGGCTATGGTTATGGCTACGGTTACGGCTATGGCTATGGTAGTCATCATGAGAAGCAAGATGAGTAAATAGAAGAGCGGAATCTCTTTCTATTATTTAAATTAATGTGTAATATATGTTTTCATTCTTCAACACAAAAAAGAAACTGATCGATACAGGCATTCTGAAGGGTGCTACGGATTGGCATAGCCACATTCTTCCTGGTGTTGATGATGGCATCCAAACGATGGAGGATTCTCTTGCTGTTCTTGAGGCATACGAGAAGCTCGGCATTCGCGAGGTGTGGCTTACCCCTCACATTATGGAGGATATGCCCAACACGCCCGATGAACTCCGTGCACGTTTCCAGGAATTGCAGGCAGCTTATCATGGTTCTGTCATTCTGCATTTGGCCGCTGAGAATATGCTCGACAACCTCTTCAGCGAACGGATTGAGTCTGGTGATCTGTTGCCAATAGGATCGAAAGGGAATCATCTTTTGGTGGAAACATCATATTACCAAGCTCCCATGGACTTGTATGGGACGTTGAAGCGCATTAGCGAGAAGGGATATCAGCCTATATTGGCGCATCCTGAACGTTACATCTATATGGAAGAGAAGGACTATGATTATCTGAGCGGCATGAAAGTGAAGATGCAGATGAACCTGTTGTCGCTGGCTGGCGGTTATGGTAAGACTGCTCAAGAAAAGGCTCAGATACTGCTCTCCAAAGGCTATTACAGCTTCTTCGGTTCAGACCTTCATCGCTTGCCTACCTTCTTGACAGCTATCAACACAAAGGCATTGAAAAAGGAGACCGTAGAACTACTCCCACGTATCCAGAATATGATTATGTAAGGAATAGCAGACTCTCCTTGCCCATATTGAAGATGAGGTCAATGATGGAGAGGTCGGGTAAAAATCCGTGTTTCTGCTGAAAGACTTGGTAGTAGGTGTGAGGTGTGAGATGAGAGGTGAGAAGTGAGAGGTGAGAGACTCCGACATAAGAATTAGTACGCGAGATGTTTGGCTGAATGTCAAGCATCTCGCAACATTTTTGAATAAGGGCTTCGTTGAAGTCCATGAGGAAGTCCCATTTCTTCTCGTAAAGAGGGCGGAAATCATCTTGCAGATATTCAAAGAAAGGGGAGTTGTAGTAACTCGTTTCGAGAGCATACCAATGTTGGTGTTGCCAATCACTATGGGCGCTAATTCGCACGTCTTTCATCAGGCATTTTCCACCCACAAAAGTGCTTTTATCCACAGGAATTGACAGATTCAACGGACCATTGGGTGAATCGATGGTGCAACGGTTGCGGATTGTCTGCTTCTGATAGTTTTCGTATTGTTCCATGAAAATTGGTTCGCCCGTCATCAGGCAGGCGAACCAACTTATAGGGGGTAAATATGCGCAAGGAAGTACCATCGCTTACTTGATATTGTCCACCCAAGTGAACAATCGGCTCCAGCGTACACCGTGCGACTTTCCATATCTATCGGTGACGAGTGAGAGCCAGATGAACAGCGGTTTGCCCACGACATGATCTTCAGGCACGAAGCCCCAATAACGGCTGTCCGCAGAATTGTGACGGTTGTCACCCATCATCCAATAGTAATCCATCTTAAAGGTGTAGGAGTCTGTCGGTTTGCCATTGATGTATATCTTGCCGTCCTTCACTTCCAGTTTGTTGTTCTCATACACACGAATGGGACGTTCGTAGATGGCGAGGTTATCCAATGTCAGTTTCACGCTCTTGCCCTTAGCAGGAATCCAAATAGGACCGTAGTTGTCGCGCGTCCAACCATACTGATGATTGAGTGGATAGACAAGGCTGTAAGAGTATTCAATGGCATTGGTCTTGTCCAACCAGTTGTTGTCGATGACCTCCACCACACTGTCACAAAACTCCTTGTTGGCGCGCAACGACTCCACAGCCATGTGGGTCAATGGAATACCTCGGTTGTGGTCAAGAATCTTGTCACGGTCTTCATCGCTGATGTTGAGGTCTTCACACATCTCGTCGCTCAACACTTGGCTGTTACGTGTATAGACCTTATAATTGAATTGGGCAAAGGTCGGCGTTTCCTGCTTTTTGCCATCCACATAGATGATTTTATCCTTGATTTGAAGCGTCTGGCCAGGCAATCCTACACATCGCTTCACATAGTTCTCACGACGGTCGGCAGGACGGGTAATCACACTGCCATACACATTGGTCTTGGCAGCCACAATCTGCTTGCCTATGCCATAGAGTTGGTCAAATGCCTGTTGCTGTTCTTCTGTGGACAGATTCTCCATGATAGGCACCTCATAGCCCTGCTCAGCGGCAGCAATACATCCTTCCGTGTAGCAGAGGCTGTAATAATCTCCGTTGTAGTTGATAGCCACTGTGTCGCCAGCAGGATAGTTGAACACCACGATGTCACCATACTCCACCTTGCCAAATCCTTTCACACGGCGGTACTCCCACTGAGGCCATTCGATATATGACTTGCAGTTCAGCATGGGAATGGTGTGCTGGGTCAGCGGCATAGTGAGTGGTGTCTGTGGAATACGAGGGCCATAACTCATCTTGCTCACCAGGAGAAAATCGCCCGTCATGAGTGTCTTCTCCAACGAGGAAGAAGGTATCTGATAGTTCTGGAAGAAGAAGTTGTTGACGAAATAGACGGCAACAAGGGCAAATACGATGGCATCCACCCAACTCATGATGGCACGTGCTACATCGCTCTCCAGTTCCTTCCACCACGTCCATTTGATTTTCTTGCTGATATAGACATCATAGATGAAAGGCAATACAATCAGTCCCCACCATGACTCCACCCAATAAAGGAAAGCCAAGTAGCAGACGGTTGCCACCCCGAATTTCACCCATTTCCATCCTGCCCATGCAGGCTTGTTGTTCTCTCCAGAACGTGTCTTCTTGAAACTTTTATAATCGAAAGCCATTTAAATAGAATTGAAAGATTGAAGAATTGAAGAGTTGAAGGATTGAATTTGCTATTTAGAGTGCGTGCATCGCGTTAGCCAAACTTCAATTTTTCAATTCTTCAATTTTTTAATTTTAAAACTTAAACAAGTCATCCGTACTTAGCAATCCTTCGTGCTGAGCCGTAAACTCGGCTGCAATGACAGCACCCAAAGCGAAACCCTGACGTGAATGTGCATCATGCGTAATCGTGATCTGGTCAGCCTCGCTGTTCCATGTTATCGAGTGGATGCCAGGCACCTCATCGCGACGGATGCTGCTGATGGGCAGCAGGTCGGCAGCCACTTCATCACTACCCTCCACCGTTCCGTCAGGCTGTTGCAGATAGCCCATTGTCCAATCCTTCTTGCGGTCAAGACGTTCTACAATCTGCTCTGCCAACGTGATGCCCGTACCAGATGGGTGGTCAAGTTTATGGATGTGGTGAGTTTCTTCCTCCTTTACGTCATATTGGGGGAACTGGTTCATGATGCTTGCCAGATACTTGTTGACAGCACTGAAAATAGCCACACCAATCGAGTAGTTGCTTGCCCAGAAGAGGGTCTTACCGCCCTCTGTACAGGCCTTCCTCACGTCATCGCCATGCTCTTTCAACCAACCCGTGCTACCGCTCACCACTTTCACCCCTGCTTTCCAAGCCTTCAAGTAATTGTCGTAGGCGGTCATAGGCGTGGTGAACTCAATGGCAACATCGGCGCTGGCAAATGCCTCGCTCTCGAAGTCCTCCTGATTGTCAATGTCGATGATGCTTACGATTTCGTGACCTCTGCTCAGGGCAATCTGCTCAATCATCTTGCCCATTTTGCCATATCCTATCAATGCTATTTTCATCTTTTCTACCTTTGTTTTGATGTCAATTTGTAAAAAACACTGCAAAGATAATGAAAAGTTAGGAGTTATTCACTACCTTTGAACAAATTTTAATGTAAAAGCGATGGAACAACTGCTTCATTATACATGGAAACACAAGATTTTCCCACTATGCGAGTTGCGGACGACAGACGGACGCCTTTTAGAGGTGCTCAATCCCGGCATCCACAATACTGACGCTGGACCTGACTTCACTGGGGCGAAAATCAAGTTGGACGGTGTTGAGTGGGTGGGCAACGTGGAGATTCATCAAAAGACCAGTGACTGGTTTCGTCATCATCATGACATCGATGCTGCCTACGAGAACATCATCCTCCATGTAGCTAGCGAAGTGGATCAGCAACTCTTCTACCCCAATGGACAGGAGATTCCGCAACTGCAACTCACGGTGCCGTCTTATGTTCAGAAGAATTATGCCGAACTGAGCCACAATGACTACCGGCCTCCCTGCGGAAATGTGATTGGCGACCTTTCCACCTTCCTCATCCACAACTGGATGACCTCCCTCACCCTCGAACGCTTTGAGGAGCGCACTCGACAAATCATGCAACGGCGTGAAGCACTTGACAAGAACTGGGAAGACACCCTCTTTGTCACTTTAGCACGCAACTTCGGCTTCGGCATCAATGGTGATGCCTTCGAGAAATGGGCACAATCCATTCCTATGACGGCAGTGGGGAAGCATCGTGATGACCTCTTTCAGATAGAAGCCATCTTCTTCGGTCAGGCAGGACTCCTTGAAGTTCACTGCGAGGATGACTACTACCTGCGTCTGCAAAGGGAGTATCATTACTTGCGCCAAAAATTCTCCCTCACGCCCATGAACAGTAATGCGTGGAAGTTTCTCCGACTTCGTCCCCAGAACTTCCCCTACACCCGTATCGCTCAACTTGCGATGCTCTACTATGAGCAGCGGCTCAACCTCTCCCGACTGCTCAGTGCTGAGAATCTTACCGAGGTGAATGCTTTGTTGCTTACCCATGTGAGTGACTACTGGCGCACTCACTACACATTTGGTGGAAAGGAGACCAAGCCGATAGAGAAACAACTTTCCCCTGCTTCAATCGAACTCATTATCATCAACAGTATCGCACCTATTCTCTTTGCCTACGGCAAATACAAGTCCGACAATTCGCTCTGCGACCGAGCCTTTTCGCTGTGGGAACAACTCAAAGCCGAGAACAATACCATCATCCGCGATTGGGCAGCGGCAGGCATTCAGTGTGAGAATGCGGCAGACAGCCAAGCACTCATCCAACTGCATCGCAACTACTGCCAACGCAGAGATTGTCTTCGTTGCCAATTCGGCTACGAATACATCAAACACACACCCGACTTCTTAAAGGAAGAAGTAAATTCAGTGAATTTGGCGGACAATTTCAGTGAATTTGGTCAGTAAATTCAGTGAATTTTCAAATTCATCTGGCACGGGGTGAGGGACTCGAACCCCCGACCCTCGGTTTTGGAGACCGATATTCTACCAACTAAACTAACCCCGTGTGCTGGTAGCTCCACCGGGAATCGAACCCGGATCTAATCTTTAGGAGAGATTTGTTCTATCCATTGAACTATGGGGCCATCATTGGAAAGCGGGTGCAAAGGTACGAATAAGTGAGAGAATAACCAAATATATTTGAGTTTTTCCGAACGAGAGTACCTTCGGCGAAGCCAACGGTACGAGAAAGTGAGCACAATACAAAATAAAAGAGAGTATTTATTCGTTTTGTCGATTAAAATCATTACCTTTGTGCCCACTAAACCCTAAACCCTCAACCACTAAACCCTCAACCATATGATGAACAACCGAAGTACAGAGAAATTTGAAGTCAATGGTGCCTTTCTGAAAATTGCAGAACAACTCAAGAAAGAGTTGGGCGACAAGCCAATTGACGAAGTGATTGATTTTCTGGTCACCCGCGTGAAAGGTAAATACCTGTTCACCAAGCGGCTCAAGGCGGTCTGCTACTCCATCGGCATGATGAATCGCGTCATCGACGAGGGCAGAGCCTATCGGATGGTGAAGATGGCTGAGGCGCTCCAATGGCGTGGGTTTGAGTTGATTGGTAACGCTATTGCAGCCCGTCCTCAGGTGAAAGTCGTGCTCATTGCAGGTCCCTCATCCAGTGGGAAGACCACATTCAGCAAGAAACTCAGCGAGGCAATTAACAAGAAAGGGCTGAGTGCCCAATGTCTCTCCTTCGACGACTACTACGTGGATCGCGACAAAACCCCACGCGATGAAACTGGTGACTACGACTACGAACATATCGAAGCCATCAACATTGCCCTCTTCCAGCAGCACCTCCAGCAACTCCTCGCTGGTGAGGAGGTGATACAGCCACGATATGACTTCCCAACGGGCAAGAGCCTTCTTGATGGAAAACACGTACGCTTGGAACCCAACAGCATCCTCATCATGGAGGGCATTCATGCGCTCAATCCAATATTGACGGGCGACATTCCAGAGGAATCCCTCTTCCGCATCTACATCTCAGGACTCACTGTGGCGAAGAACGATGACGGCACCTATTATGGTACGACCGATAACCGACTAATTCGCCGTATGGTGCGCGATGCCCAGTTCCGCAACACCACCGCCTCTGAGACGTTGGCTCGTTGGCCTTCTGTGCGTCGAGGTGAAGAGAAGTGGATTGTGCCCTTCCAGCAGAATGCCGACGTGAATTTCTGTACTGCCTTCCAGTACGAACTGGCTGTGCTCAAGCAGAAGGCTCTCCCCTTGCTGAAGGAAGTGCCAGCCGATGACCCCAACTACGAGGAAGCTCAACGTCTCATTTGGGTGCTGAACCGTTTCCACGACATTCCTCTCGACCTTCTGCCCCCCCACTCTCTCCTCCGCGAATTCATGGGTGGCAGTGCCTTCGAGTATTGAGGCTACCCCCTCCTTCGCTTGCAAGAAGCAAGAAGGCTGCTTGCAAGAAGCAAGCGCCCCGCCTGCAAGAAGCAAGGCAAAAAGAACACAAATCTTTTTCATTGCCCCACGAATCGAACGAATTGAACAAAAAGCAGGGGATGTGCCAAGCACACCCCCTGTTGATGAATATGAATGTTTGATTATTCCCATGAACGGAAGAACTCATCGAGAGAAATCTCATCGAACTCATCATCTTCTTCGAAACGGAGACGACGGCTGTCTCCCTTAGTACCACCAGGCAGTGAGCTTGTATTTGAGTTACTACTTCCGATGATTGGGTCACAAATCATCTCACCTACATGGATGGTTTCTTCAGTCATTATTGGTTTGATATATGTCTTTTTCATTGTTCTATACTTTTTTATTAGGGTTCGACATTACTTAATCATCACTTTCTTGGTCATATCGCCATACTTCACGATATATACGCCAGTAGTTGGGTTCTTCACCTCACGACCAGACATATCGTAGAATACGCCTTCGTTCAATACTTCTACGGCTTCAGTGCTCTCAATAGCTGTAGCTTCATTATCTTCAGCGCCATCGAAAGGAAGAAGAATTGTACGAGAGCTAGCTGCTGTTTTGTCTGTAATCTTAGACTTGTCAATGTATGCTCTGTTTGCATCCACATAGAAATCGTTATCTACACAATAAGTCTTATTACTATACAATATGAAGTTGCCAAGTGGAACTTTGGTGTCATTCGCAAATGTACCAATCAAACCATTGTTCTCACCAGCTTTAGCAGCATCGTATTTCTCAAGGTCGGCACGGAAGAAGTTAACGTTGTGAACATTTTTACCATCATTCCCATTATCTTGTCCATTAATATCTGAAGATATATAGAAGTAAGGCTTTCCTGCTTCAAGAAGACCTGTTACTTTTTCCAAGACGATACCGTCAGAGGATTTATTTACTATGCTATAAACCTCGCAGCCTGCATAAGAAGCCACATATGGCAGACAGATTGTTCCATATTTGCCCGTCTCTGAAGCCGAATAAGTACGGACAACGTCACCTGATATATATAAATCCCAGCGACCTCTATTTGTCAATTTAGGATTCGCATAGTCTGTCAGATAAACAACAGAAGGTGTAATATCGCCTGTTATTTCCAATTCCGCAATGTGGAAAATATCCAAACCATTATTGATGCGTAATTGATTCAAGTCTATGGCGATAATATTTTGACTATTCCAATAGTCAAGATACATTCCAGCACCTGTACCGACGGCTCCACCATTGTAATCTTCTCCTCCTATAGTTTTGTTGCCACTATCTGTCATCTTTATCGTATGAGTAGCATTTGCTGCCGTGTTCTCGGTTCCGATAACGAGATAATCCCAATCATACAAACTTACTGGCTCAGCAAACGTCCATTTCCCTTCAGAGAAATTACTCATAGCAAAGATTTGGTCATTAGCAGCAACAACTTTCTTTTCTGGAACATAATTTTTTTCTAATACATAGAAAACCCATTCTGATTTACCGAAAAGTTTTTCCGCCCTTAATGTACCGTCTTTTTTATATGCTGAAATTTTATAGGTATTTGTTTTCCCCTCAATAGGAGTTATTCCCCAAAAGGGGCCGTCTTCACCTTCGGCTCCCTGAGCCACAAGATTACGTGTCCAGCCAATCTCATTCAGGTAAAAACTATTTGAGCCATTCCAACCTGGACCAGTATAAGGTGTCGTTCCATCTCCCTTAAATGCCTTTATACGATAAAGCGTTGTTACACCTGATGGCAGAACAAGTCCCTCATCAGAGGCTGTTTCAATACGGAAGCGATATGTTGAATTGTTTCCTGCTGCAGATACCTTCCCCATTGCAGTATTAATTGCTGCAGAATAAATCTGGTTATCTGTTGGCGTTCCATAAAGAATAGTTTGATCCGTTCCTCCAATGGTCACCAATGTTTCTTCATTTAAAATGGTTACTAATGATAGAACTTCACCTGCAGTATATTCCTCGTCCATTCCAGACATGGACATTTCTTCAATTATTACAGAAGCAGGATGATCGCTGTCGATAACCTCTCCAGCTTTAGGAGAATTACTTCCCCAAATTGTAATATCATCAATATTAGCAAAATCACAATTTGGGAAATCTGTCGCGTGAGTTGTCAAATCAATTAAATTGGCACCTTCTATTAAATTGTAATCGGCGTAATCGCCATCCTTATCTTTAATTCTTAATCTGATAAAATCCGCATTTTCACTAAAGTCGGAAAGTTTTGCTTCAATTCTTGTATAGTGGGTAATGTCGCCTCCTGGAAAACCTGAATAAAGTAGCCAATTACCCTCAGTTCCTTTCCATCCCATGGTTTTCGTTTCATTGTTCCATGTTGCCTGCCATGCAACACTAATAGATGCGTCTAAAGTTTTCGCAGAAATTACCCCCCCATTCCGAGGAGCATAAGTCCTAAAAGTAAAATTTTTTTCATTTTTAGAAAAGATTTAATTGAAAAGATTTAGTTAATAAATAATATAATGTGGTTGTCACAATTATCTCTGTTTTGTTTTGGATGTGGCAAAGGTATAGCTTTTTCCTCAAACTATGTATCAAAATCTAAACAAATGCTTTAAAAGATGTAACATTTTATCCTTTTTCTCACAAAAGACACATAAAATAACGTCAATTCGGTATATTGCGGCATGCCGCACAGCTTGCCACAATCCCTTATGTCAAATTCACTTTCCCTTACTATTATCTAAATTTTGAAAGTTTAGAAATAATTTTCTAAAGTTGGAAAAATATTTTTCAAAGTTTAGATTTTATTTTTCAAAGTTTAGAAATTTTGTCAACACCCTACTCAATGAGAAGAGCACAGCACTATACAATTGTCCCACGAATTGAACAAATTGAACGCCAATTCGTGGGACTTATATCACATTTATAAACTTACGTGGAAGGTCTTGGTTCCTGCATCGGTTTCCACCTGGACGAGCAGCAATGCGCCACGTTGTTGGGCATTGACAGAGAGGGATGCACGATGGACGCCATTCACCTTCTTCTCTGCCAACTTCATGCCACCAACAGAGTAGATGCTGATGGAACGCAGAGGAGAGCCTGACTCAACAGTCACCTTGTTCTTGTCCGCTCTCAGACGGATGTCGGAAGAGGAGATAACAGCATTCACAGCCGTGACGTCAGCACTCACCTCAATCTCCACCACATCAGTTGAGGCAGTTTCCCCATCTGTGGCAGTGGCTTGTGCAAAGATGTTGTGCGTACCTGGCTCAGGATTAGCCCACACGAGCGTGTAAGGCGATTCTGTGCTGGTGGCATAGGTCTCATCTCCCTCCATCAGCTCCACCTTCTCAATACGATCACGGATATGACGGGCATTGACAGGCAGTTCAATCGGTGCGCTATCGAAAAGCGATTTCATGCCGTCGCCCCAAGCAATATCCATCACGTAAGGCACTTCCGTATGTTTCATACCCTTGAAGGCTTCGAGAGCAATGGAGACATTGCGTGTCTCAGGATTCCAAGCACCTAAGCGGTAGTCATCCGTCAGTTCCGGTTCCCAATAGAAGCATCCTATAGCCTCAGCCTCAATCAGTTGCTTCATCATGTCACAGAGGAACGCGTTCGCCTCCATAGGTTGGTCATTATAATAACCTGTCTCCACCACCATCACAGGAGTGCCATAACGTTCTTTCAACCCCTTCACATTGTCCATCAACCGCTTGAGGAATGTGGTATTCGTCAACGTAGTCATAGAAGGATAGGCAGACAAGCCGATGACATCCCATTTCACACCTGCCTTCTTCAATGCATCGAAATAGGTGTTCATTGCCGTTGTCGTCTGCAAGTCAGCCACATGAAGCACCACCTGGATATCAGGATTCACAGCCTTCACGGCATCGTAGGCAGTATTGAAGAGACGGGCGAAATTCTCCACATTTCCCTTTCCTCCACTGGTCAACCTGCCCTCTGGCCATAACATACCTTCATCGAGTTGATAGCCCACTTGCACCCATTTCAGCTTTGGAGTGGTTCCATTGATGCCCTTCACGGCAATGGAAGTGTGCGATTTGACGGCTGCCTCCAATTTTTCCATATCGTAGTTTTTCCAAGCAGCGGGTTTCTTTTGAGAACCAATGTCGGCACGATTGTCGGCATAGTTCAGGCAAAGCATAACATTCATATCCTGATCTTTGACTTTCCTGATCAAGTTTCTGGCATAAGTAAGGTTGCACACACCATCAGAGGGGTTCACCAGCACTTCTACCCTCACACTGTTCATGCCCTCTTCCTTCAAAATGGGCAGCACATCTTTCTTCTGACCAAAACGATTGTTGAACGTCTTCCCGTTTTGTGTCTGTTGTGTGAGCAGACTCACGTCTGCACCAAAGGCAAAGGTCTCTTCTGCCGCCTGACGGTCAAACACAGGGTCGCCCACCGTCAGCGGAGTTTCGTAGATATTGTCGTAATCCACATTACCAAAGTTCTTGTTCTGGATTTTCCATCTGGGAAACACCTTCGTCACGTTGGGCTTCAAAAAGATATTGGCGTTCTGGCTGTAACCTTTCAAGTGCCAATCCATCCATTTCACCGCCACACGACCAAATTCGCCACCCTGAGGATCCCAGTACGTGCCACCATGTCCAGCTGTTGGTAGGTCTGCCCATACCACTGGCACCTTTGTAATACTGTTGAAGTCCGACTCTGCATTGCCATACGCTACATCGCCAGTACCACCCGTCATATAGATGAGAGGGCAATGCAGCTGCTTCAAACTCTGAGGAGAGGCACCTCCCATCGACATACCGCCCATACCAGCGTTCATGATGAGGAGGGTCTTCACCCTTGTGTTGGCACAGTTGGCAATGGCCTGTGCACCACCACATGAGTGTCCTGATAACGCGATATTGTTCACATTCACCGCCTTGTAGTAGTCACTTGTCTTATTGCTTACCTGATTCACCACCCAGTTGATGATTTCCACCACTTGCTGCTCGTTGGAACCACCATCCTCACGTTCATTGTTATCCACTTTCATCTTGCCGATTGCTATAACCAGATACCCATGAGAAGCCATTTCGTTCAACATGCGCTCGTAATCCTTCGAGTTGTCAGTGCAGGCGCCGTTGCACCACACCAGCAGAGGAAGCGGACCCTCACGTCGGGCAGCCGCCTTCACACTACGGGGACGATAAACAGTATAGTTCTCCAATGTCTTCTCTGTTACAATCACAGCAGGATAATTACCCGTGCCGCCGTTGTCTACCACTTTCTGGCGACTGATCTGATCGCTTACATAATCACTCTGTGGCGACTCTTGTGCCCAGCTCAACAGCCAGACACACATCATGGTCACCATCAAAAATATACGCTTCATGTTTTTTAGTTGTTTTGGAAAGTTATTGAAAAAGATGTAATGTAGTTTATTCTTCTATTCCAGTTGTTTTGCCTTTGATAGTCAGTTCTATGCCATTAGGCTTGATTTGGATGAGTTCACGTTTGAGAAGGTCGCCCACGGCTTGCTTGAACACCTTCTTGCTGACACCAAACATGGCATAGATTTCCTCAGCAGGCGACTTGTCGTGGTAAGGTGTAAAGCCCTGTTCGGAAAGTTTGAGGTGCTCGAAGAGACGGGAGGAGAAGTCGCCGATGAGGACTTTCCTGTCAGGAGGTGTGAGGTGTGAGGTGTGAGGTGAGTTAGCGTTCTCCGAAATCGCCTTCTGGAACTTCTCAATCTTGCTGGAGCAGACGATGCGGTAGGTCTTGTCGTCGATGTAGCAATAGACAAGGTAGTGCTTGCCCTTCTGCATGCGAATTTTCTGTTCGCGGAACGGACAGAAGAGGTCTTTCATGAGTCCCCATTTCAGATAGGCACCATACTCATTGGTCCACGCACATTCGAGATAAGCGAACTGTCCCACCTCGATGAGAGGATGCTCTGTGGTGGCGATGAGACGTTCCTCTTGGTCGAGATAGAGGAACACGTCAAGGACGTCGCCCACCTTGGTGCCAGCAGGTACATAGCGCTTGGGTAACAGGATGTCGCCGATGTCGCCGCCTTCCAGATATACGCCGTGATCTTTCTCACGCAAGACTTTCAGTTGATTCCTCTTGCCCAGTTGTAGTGTTGCCATTTGATTGAGTTTTTTGGGGAGTTAAAGAAGTTAGAGAAGTTATCGCTACGCTCGAAGTTAAAGACAAATGTTATGCTGGTGGCAAGGTATCGTCGTTAACTTCTTTAACTTCATTAACTTCGATAACTTCTTCAATCAGTCCGTCTTTGATGTGGATGGTGCGGTCTGTGAGTTGGGAGAGAGTCTCGTCGTGGGTGACGATGACGAAGGTCTGCCCAAACTTGTCACGCAGGTCAAAGAAGAGCTGATGCAGTTCCTCCTTGTGCTTGGAGTCGAGCGAACCAGATGGCTCGTCTGCCAAGATGATGGCAGGGTTGTTGATGAGTGCACGTGCCACTGCTACGCGCTGTTTCTCACCGCCTGAGAGTTCAGCCGGCTTGTGGTTGTAACGGTCGGAGAGGTTGAGGTAGTTGAGCAGTTCCTTGGCACGTTCCTCTGCCTTCTTTTTGTTCTTGCCGGCGATGAGGGCAGGGATGCAGACGTTCTCCAATGCCGTGAACTCAGGGAGGAGTTGGTGGAACTGGAAGACGAAGCCGAGGTGCTGGTTGCGGAACTTGGCGATGTCCTTATCTTTGAGTTTGGTCACATCGATGCCATCGACGATGACGGAACCCGTATCGGGCGTGTCGAGGGTGCCCATGATTTGCAAGAGCGTGGTCTTACCTGCTCCTGAAGGACCAACGATGCTGACCACCTCGCCTTTGTCGATGTGGAGGTCAATGCCTTTGAGCACTTGGAGGGTGCCGAAGGACTTGGTGATGTTTTGGAGTTGTATCATGAAGAATTGAAGAGTTGAAAAAGAATTTATTTTGATGGAGTTGAAGAAAGGAAAGACTTCAATTTTTCAATCTTTCAATCTTTCAATTCTTCAATTTTTATTATCCCATTTCACCTATCCACTTGCTCAGCCACTGTCCGATGCGAGTGGTGCCCGAAGTGGTTTCGTAGCGGTGTGGGTCGGTGAAGACGTTCATCTCGTTGCTTTCCTCTTGCTGATCGGGGTAGATGAGCATCAGGCTGTTGTCGGCAAAATCCGTTTGGAGTTGGGTGGGCAGTTTGGCAAAGGAACTCTGGTAGGAGATGCTGCCTTTGCGAGCTGTAACTACCACCAACAGATGGTCAGGACTGAGTTCGTGGCGAAGGGCAGGGAACTCATTCCAAGAGTAGAGCAGTTCGTAGTCGTCGCGAACACTCTTATGACGGTCACGCATATATCGCATAATGAGATTACCTGTGGATTCAGCGGCATAGAAATCAATCTGGCACCCGAGATCCTCCGCCATTCGGGCAATACGGTTAATCCAGCGGTAGAAGCCCTTCTCATATTCTGCCTTCTCAGGAACAGCCACCACAATCTTGCGGATGGTGTTGGCAGGAATGTGCATGCTGACGATGATGAGCTGGCGCGACATACTGTCGATGAGTCCTTGGGCGAAGAGTCCGAGGAAGGAATCATCTTCGTGACGTTTGCGATGGAGACCAATGAGAAGTTCACTGGCATCATTCTCACGCAGCGCATGGATGGTGGCTGTGACGAAATTGACCGCCAGACGTGTCTGTGTTTGAACGGGCACATCGGCTGCCGAAGCCAGTTTGGTCGCCATCTCCAAGCACTCTCGACTATGCTCCTGTGTCTGGTCGCTGAGGTCGGCATCGTTGATGATGTTAAGACAGATCAGTCCACGATTTAGTTGTCGGTTGCGCATCATGAAGGCGGTGGACATCAACGTGCGGATATTGCTGGGCTCATTAATCGGGATCAGTATCTTCTCGTCATCGAGCGCCGTACTGTCTCGTCGCTGCTTCTTGGCAGTTTCATCCCCTTGCATCTTCAGTTTCTTGGCTGCCTGGTCGGTAGCGATGGAGGAGATGATACATGAGATGAGAATCATCATAACCACACCATCCAAGACCGCACTATTCATCAGAGGCACACCAGGAGACACTTCGAGGTTCACACCCACCATCACCATCGCCAACGCTCCTGCCGCATGGGCTTCGGTCAGACCGAACATCATCACACCTTCTGAACGGGTCATTCGGAAGAGCAAACGGCTGATGAGGGCAGCAAGGTATTTGGAGAGGGTGCCTGCCACCACCATGATGAGCACCACCACGGCTGCTTTGCCCTCATGGAACATCGGAGCGACATTCACTAACATGCCCACACCAATCAGGAAATAAGGAATGAAAAGGGCATTACCGATAAATTCTATGCGGAGCATCAGCGGTGAGGTGTTCGGCACAAAGCGGTTGAGCACCAAACCTGCAAGGAAGGCTCCGAAGATGCCCTCCAATCCGCAGAACTCAGCGGTGGCAGCGGACAGGAATACCACAGCCAGAGTGAACGTAAATTGTATGACAGGGTCGCTGTATTTGCGGAAAAACACACGGATGAGGCGTGGCAGCAGGAAGAACATGCCAAAGATGTAGATGGCGAACTTCAAAGCGAAGAAGGTCCAAAACCAGACATCGTTACTTCCTTTCAATGTGCCAGAGATGCCTGCCAAGAAGAGCAGAGCGGAGAGGAGTGCCACCATCGTGGCAGCGATGGAGATGGTGACGGAAGGTGACTTGCTCAATCCGTAACGTCCCACAATGGGATATGCCACCAGCGTGTGGGACGCAAAGATACAAGCCAGAAGCAGGGAGGCGGGCAGGCTGTAATCCAAGAAATAGTATCCTGCCAAGAAACCGAATCCAAAGGGAATCACGGTGGTGATGAATCCGAAGATGAAGCCTTTGGTGCGGTTCTGCTTCAAGTTTTGCAAGTCCATCTCCAGACCTGCCAAGAACATGATGAAATAAATGCCCACCTTACCAAACAATTCGAAGGAGGCGTCGCGCGCCAACAGATTGGCGCCGTGCGGACCTATCAACACACCTGCCAGAATCATTCCGATGAGATGCGGAATGCGTAGTTTGCTGAAAACCATAGGAGCAAACAATATCACACAAAGCACGAGGAAAAAGATCCACGTCGGGTTGGTGATGGGCAGATATGTGGTGATTTCGTCCAAAGTGAAAATTTTTACAAAGGTACGGAAAAAACTAAAAACTAAAAACTAAAAGTGCAAAGTAATAGTATCTTTTGCCAATATTAGGCATTTTGTTGCTTAAACTTTTAGTTTTTAGTTTTTAGTTTTTAGTTTTTTCCGTACCTTTGCAGCGTTTTTCAAGAAATATGTAAGAAATACAAATAAATAAGGTAATAAGATGAAAGTAGCAATCGTCGGCGCAAGTGGCGCTGTAGGACAGGAATTCCTTCGTGTTCTTGATGAGAGAAATTTCCCAATTGACGAACTCGTGCTTTTCGGCTCTACCCGTAGTGCCGGAAGAAAATATACGTTCCGTGGCAAGGAGTACGAAGTGCAACTCCTCAAGCACGGCGACGACTTCAAAGGCGTGGACATCGCCTTCACATCGGCTGGTGCTGGCACTTCAAAGGAGTTTGCTGAGGACATCACCAAGTTCGGTGCGGTGATGATTGACAACTCCAGCGCCTTCCGTATGGATGCAGATGTACCATTGGTGGTGCCTGAGTGCAATGCCGAGGATGCGTTGAACCGTCCTCGTGGCATCATCGCCAATCCTAACTGTACCACCATCATGATGGTCGTGGTGCTCCAACCCATCGAGAAGTTGAGCCACATCCAGCGCATCCACGTGGCAAGTTACCAAAGTGCTTCGGGTGCTGGTGCCGCTGCAATGGCTGAACTCCAGCAGCAGTACAAAGAACTGGTGGAAGGCAAGGAGCCTACAGTGAACAAGTTCGCTTATCAGTTGGCATACAACGTAATTCCTCAGATTGATGTGTTTCAGGACAATGGCTACACGAAGGAGGAGATGAAGATGTTCAACGAGACGCGCAAGATCATGCACACCGACGCGAAATGCTCTGCGATGTGTGTACGCATCTCTTCGCTCCGTGCTCACTCAGAGGCTGTGTGGGTGGAGACAGAGAAGCCTATCTCTGTGGAGGAAGCACAGAAAGCCATTGCTGCTGCTGACGGCGTGACCCTCATCGATGACCCCAAGAACCAGAAGTATCCAATGCCTCTCTTCACAGCAGGCAAGGATGATGTGTATGTGGGTCGTGTTCGTAAGGATCTCGCTAACGAGAACGGTCTCACCTTCTGGCTCTCTGGCGACCAAATCAAGAAGGGTGCTGCCCTCAACGCTGTCCAGATTGCTGAGTACCTCATTAAAGTCGGAAACGTAAAGTAAATCAGATTAACATAAAAAGGAGAGCATCCGTCATGATGATGGATGCTCTCTTTGTATGAATATGCCGACTTGTCCGGATGGAGAAAGTCGCCCAGCGCATGGGCTGGTTAATGCCACGTGGTGTCCAAATCTATCTTATACCGGTAGATTTTTGCCAGTTTGATGTCGAAGATGAGGGCGGAATAATCAGGCACGAGGCTTGACGGGTTCACCTTGGGATTGTAGGCCAAATAGTAAGGAATAACCACTTGCCAGCGATCCCCCTCCACCATGTTCATCACAGCAGTGGAAAAACCTGTGATCATGTTGTTGGCGACGGCCATGAGTTTGGGTACATCTGTCTCCTCGTTGAAGGCATAGGTGCTGTAACTCTTGTCGAACACATACCCCTGTGTGTAGGACATTGACGGAATCAGACGCCCCATGTAGTGAACACGCACAGAGTCGTTCTGTTCTGGATGTCGTTCACCTGTTCCGTTTTCCAACTTCTTGACATATATATAATGTAGGTTGGTCAGATCTGGACGCTCTTCCCGAGTCATCAGGTTGTAGGCGATGATTCTTGACCAACCATCCTTGCCCTCATTGGCAAGGGCGGAGATGGAATCAACGTAGTGCTGATTCCTGGCTGGCCAGTTGTCATACTCCCCCACCTCGTTGTTCTCTTTACAAGAAAAGAAGAGGAGGGAAAGTATAGGCAATATGTAAAGAATTTTCTTCATTGTGATGAAGGTTTAGAAGAAACTCCTGTTTATTTGAGGTTTTTGAGCAAACTGGTGATGGTCACCTGATCCTCGATGATGCCACGCAAGTCAGCAATGTTCACACGCTCCTGCTTCATCGTGTCGCGGTAACGTAGGGTGACGGTGTTGTCTTCCAGCGTCTGGTTATCGACAGTCACGCAGAACGGTGTGCCGATGGCATCCTGACGGCGGTAACGCTTACCAATCTGATCCTTCTCCTCATACTTGCAGTTGAAGTGGAACTTGAGGTCGTCGATGATTGCGCGAGCCTTCTCTGGCAGACCGTCCTTCTTGGTGAGAGGGAACACGGCCAATTTGATAGGAGCCAGTGCGGCAGGCAGACGGAGCACTACGCGGGTGTCGCCACCTTCCAGTTGCTCCTCGCAGTAACTATGGCACATGATGGAGAGGAACATACGATCCACACCAATCGATGTCTCGATGACATAAGGTGTGTAACTCGTGTTGTCCTCGGGATCGAAGTACTCGATCTTCTTGCCAGAATATTTGGCATGCTGAGACAAGTCGAAGTTCGTGCGGCTGTGGATACCCTCCACTTCCTTGAATCCAAATGGCATCTTGAATTCCACGTCAGTGGCGGCATTGGCATAGTGCGCCAACTTGTCGTGGTCGTGGAAACGATAGTTCTCAGCACCAAAGCCAAGTGCTTGGTGCCAAGCCATACGACGTTTCTTCCACTCGTCAAACCACTGGAGTTCTGTACCGGGCTTCACGAAGAACTGCATCTCCATCTGTTCAAACTCCCTCATGCGGAAGATAAACTGACGTGCCACAATCTCATTGCGGAACGCTTTACCAATCTGGGCGATACCGAAGGGAACCTTCATACGGCCAGTCTTCTGCACGTTCAAGTAGTTTACGAAAATACCTTGAGCCGTCTCAGGACGCAGGTAAATGGTCGATGCGCCCTCAGCCGCAGCACCCATCTCCGTCTTGAACATCAGGTTGAATTGGCGCACATCCGTCCAGTTTCTCGTGCCGCTGATGGGGCATACGATTCCTTCGTCCAAAATGATTTGCTTCAGACCTTCCAAGTCGATGCCGCCCTCCGCATTCATCACCTCCTGATAGCGCTGGTGCAAAGCGTCACGCTTGGCTTGCTCCTCCAGCACACGAGCCGAAGTAGCACGGTATTGAGCCTCATCGAAGGCCTCACCAAAACGCTTTCTCGCCTTTGCCACTTCTTTCTCAATCTTCTCGTCATATTTGGCAATCTGATCCTCGATAAGCACATCCGCACGGTAGCGCTTCTTCGAGTCGCGGTTGTCAATGAGTGGGTCGTTGAACGCATCTACGTGACCCGAAGCCTTCCAAATGGTCGGGTGCATGAAGATGGCAGAATCCAAACCTACGATATTCTCGTGCAGCAGCACCATATACTGCCACCAATATTGCTTGATGTTGTTCTTCAGTTCCACACCGTTCTGACCATAGTCATACACGGCGCCCAATCCATCGTAAATCTCTGAAGATGGGAACACAAACCCATACTCCTTGCAGTGGCTCACCACTTTCTTGAAAATGTCTTCTTGCTGTGCCATTATCTTGTTTTTTATATCATTATCTACATTTTGACGTGCAAAGGTACGAATAAGTGAGCACAATACAAAAGAAAAGCTAAGGTTTTTACTTTTATTGTCGAACATGAGTACTTTCAGCGAAGCTAACGGTACGAAAATTTTGAGTAAGTGAGAGAATCGAAAACTAGTTTTCTTTTCCGAACGTGAAAAATTTATGAAATAAGTGAGCACAATACGAAGGAAATACCAAAGTTTCTAACTTTTATTGACTATAGCAGACACACAGCATACAGCGACCACAGCAAGCGTTCATTATTTGAGAGGATTATTTTTCGTTGTATGAGAAAAAAATTGTAACTTTGCCCCGAAAATATAGAAAAGATATGGAAAAGACTTATCAGAAGCAAACCCTTGAGGCTGTAGAATTGCTGAAACGGCTGATTGCCACACCCAGCGTTAGTCGCGACGAAACAGCGGTGGCGGATGTGCTGGAGGCATATATGCGGGAAAAAGGGCTGAATCCCCAACGGCACGGAAACAATGTGTGGTGCTGTCCTACGACCCCCATAGGGGGACCGACTATCCTGCTGAATGCCCACCTCGACACGGTGAAGCCTGTGGCGGGATGGCAGCATGACCCTTTCACTCCGACGCAGGAGGGTGACAAACTCTATGGATTGGGCAGTAATGACTGCGGAGGGGGACTTGTTTCTTTGCTGATGACTTATATTGAGTTGCAGCCCACAAATATCATCTTCTTGGCGAGTTGCGAGGAGGAGGTTTCTGGTAAGAACGGCATTGAGTCTGTCTTTCCCTTGCTCCCCAAAATTGACTTTGCCATTGTGGGTGAGCCGACGGGCATGCAGCCAGCCATTGCGGAGAAGGGATTGATGGTGATTGATGCGGTGGCGCATGGGAAGGCTGGGCATGCAGCTCGGAATGAAGGTGACAATGCCATCTATCATGCGATGAAGGACATCCAGTGGCTGTCGGAGTGGCAGTTCCCGAAGCAGACGGAACTGCTGGGTCCCGTGAAGCAGACGGTGACCATCATCAATGCAGGCACTCAGCATAATGTTATCCCTGACCAGTGCACGTTCACCATCGATGTGCGGTCAAACGAATGCTACACGAACGAGGAAATCTTCGCTTTCTTCCAGGAACATCTCTCTTCGGAACTGAAAGCCCGTTCCTTCCGTCTTTCCTCTTCGAAGATAGGCGTGGAGCATCCTTTCGTGCAGGCATGCATCAAGGAGGGACTCACGCCGTTTGGTTCGCCGACATTAAGCGATCAAGCCCTGATGCGGTTTCCATCGCTCAAACTGGGTCCTGGCGATTCGTCACGCTCTCACACTGCTGATGAGTACATAAAAATCAGCGAGATAGACCATGCCATCTCGCTGTATGTAAAGTTGCTCTCTTCGCTGTAATTTATTTGTTATTTCGTCCCCTTACTGACGCATCCAAGTCCCATTCATCTATCGGCACATCGGGTAGAAGGAGAGTACGGTAGTAAGCGAGAAGTTCGTGAACCGTAGGTAAGTGTGCGTAGAGCCCTTCGTAGTCGTTGTTGCGCACCGCCAAACAGATGTCGTTGAAGGTTTTCAATAACCGCTTGCAGGTGCGTGAACCGTTGTCGGAACTGATGGCATATTTGTCGCCTGAGAATGTGCCCCAGATGAAGTGGTAACTTGTTCCATCGAGCGTCGTATAGTCGGGGTCGAACTGGGCGGAGGTGTAAACAGCCAGTTTGTGCAAGCATTGGATGGAGTCATAGACGGCTACGTCCACTTTCATCTTGTGGGTGGTCATTGTAACCTTCTTGTCTTTCTTCTTGCCCACATTCCACTTTTGTTCCATATATACTAATGCTGTATCTTTGTTGCTATAGGAGAATCCGTATGGA